>Ga0114975_10000049_pt1 | contig 78353 bp, 71 predicted proteins | sample S_130626_EF_Meta_FD_87031 | JGI IMG/M metagenome (GOLD analysis project Ga0114975, IMG submission 87031) | Freshwater microbial communities from Lake Simoncouche, Canada to study carbon cycling - S_130626_EF_MetaG | ecosystem: Environmental > Aquatic > Freshwater > Lake | place: Lake...
GATGATGCAGTGTTTGTCAATTCGATGTAACCATAACGTGTCATGAATGATACGACTGGTTCGAATGTTGCTGGATCTAGAACAACACCAGATGACATCAATGGGATGTATGGGCAATAGAAAGCTGCCGCATCTGTTTCGCTTGAACCTTTGTAACCAACTAGAACAGCTTGGTCATCATTTGCATAGCTGTTTACGAATACACGCATAGCACCGTTCAATGTACCAACAAACTTAGTGTTTGTAGGTGCTTCGAATGTACCTTCTGTTGTACGAGCAAAAGCTGATGTTGTTGCTGACTGTAGAACTGTCAAGGCTGCTGGTGATACAACTGCCCAGTTACCTGCACCACGACGTGTGCGTTGAGCAATCTTGTTAGCAACACGATTGATAAGAACTGCCAAAGCGGCGTGTTCGTCACCAACGAATGTAGCTGTACCAGAAACCGTAGCTTGGTTGTAATATTCTTCTGTAGTTGCCAATGTTGACAATGACAATAGAATTTCTTGGTCAATTTCAGCAGTAATTTCTTGTGCTAAAGCTGCCATGATTTCTGCTTCTACGTCAATACCATGTTGAGACTGAGCATCTTGTGCTGCCTCAAATGTCCAACGTGCTTGTAACTTACGTGACTTAGCTTCAACAGCTTGTCTTAAGATTTGTACGGAAATTTGATTACCGCCATCACCTTCTAAACGTGCTGTAGCTGCACCAGTGTAAGTAGATGTTGCACCTGCACCTTTTGTAGTTGTAGAATAAGCCTGAGCAATTTTGAATGGGCTCAATGCTTCTTCACCAGCTGTTACGTCTGTATTAGCACCGCTTGTGTCATTTAAAGCGTTAGCATAACGAACACGTAGAGTATGAATTTGACCAACTGGACCTGTCATTGGCTGAACACCAACCAACTCGTTAGCGATAACTGTTGGCATAACACGACGGATAACTGGTAGAATCACACGGTTTAATGTAGCGATGTTACCTGCCATTGTACCACCAGCAGATGCTGATTCTGACAATAGCGACTTGCGAGTATTTTCTAAAATAACTTGCATTGTTGAGCGGCGATTACCTTTAAGACCTTCAAGTAGGGCTTCTTTAGTCTCATCCCAACGACTTTCTAATAGAACTTGTGACATTTTTATATTCTCCTAAATTATGTCTTTATTTAAATCCCCGCCAAACGTCTTAAGTCAATCACGTTATCACGTGGCTCAACTTCAACTTTTTGTGTGGCAGATTTATTACCAGTAACTTCTTTAACACTTTCTGAAAGCATAGGTTTTTTAGACTCTTTTCTTTCATTGATGTTATTTAATACTGCTGGTAGATACTTTTCGAATGCGGCCTGTAGACGAGGTGTCTGGACGCTCTCTAGTAAATCACGCATTATAGTTGCTTTTTCCTCATTTAGAGGTGATAGCAATTCATCCATAGTTTTTTGACGACTAGTAGATTCTTTGATAATGCGAACTTCACGTTCTTTTGACTCAATCAACTTTTTAGCGTTGGTGAGTGTTTTAATGGATTCAGCTAATTGTTCATCTTTTTGCATTAGTTGGTTGTACAACTTGCGTGTCTCAGCTTTTTCCTGTAGATAGGTTGTGCTGAATTCACTTGCGAAAGATTCAAAAATCTTACGACCAAAATCGTTTTCACGTGCGGTCTTAATATCTTCTTTCAATTGGCTCATTTCACCCTTTAGATGTTTACTTACTGATTCGTTCATTCTCTTAGCACTTTCAGTGACAAATTTCACTTTCAATGCTTCAAGTTGTTTACGACCTTCTGCAACTAACTTAACTTTTGCTTCAACTACTGCTTGTTTGTCTTGCGAGAATTCTTTAATTTCACGTGCAAGTGCATGAACAATAAATTGCTCTAGCTTTTGCTGACTTTCCATTTGTAGTTTACGTTCGTTGCGTAGTTCTTTAATTTCTTCGGATAGTTTAGTAACCATGAAATTGTTGAACTTGGCTGCATTTTCATGTAGCTTGCGTTTAGCGGCAACGCGGTCTTCGTTCATTGCTTGTCTTTCTAGTTGAAATTCGGAAATTTCTTCTGATAGACCATCAGTAACCATTTTATCTAGGGCTTCGACCATTACGTTCTTATCGTGTTCATAACGTTGTGCAAATTCTTCTCTCAATTCTGCACGTACTTGCTCTTTGGCTTCATTCAACTTTGATTCCCATGCTTCGTTTATAGCGATGCTGGTTTCTTCGTTGATGATTCCAGATTCAAGTAATGGTTTGATAGCATCTAACATGCTTATTCCCCTTTATTGATTTTGAGATCCTTGATAAGACGAACCACTTCATCTTTCAGGTATCTCTGTACTTTTCTGTCGCTCTGGGCGTCCTGTGCTATACCTAACATTTTATGTCCATGCTTCATGTTCATCATGCCTTCATAAATTGCTTTGGGATATGCATTTGGTGCGCTTGGTTGTGCGACAATATCGACAGTGACTATTTCAAAGTCACTAACATGGCCATTAGCGTCATTAACGTTACCGCTACCTCTGCTACTTACGCCTAGTTTGACACCACTCTCCAACATAGTAGACACTAACTGTCCCATTGGAGTTGGTAGAATCTTTAATTTGCCAAATCCATTTGCACCATCCATCCACATAGAACTAATCATATGTGATACACGGTCTAAATTGATTTTCAAATCGTCTGGGTGATCTACTTCACCTAGTACTGAATACCCTTCAGTAATTTGTTTGTTTAAAGTTTCTACAGCAGTTTCAATTTCAGAAACAGGATACACACGCTCATTGGCGTTGCGTACCCCACCCTGAATGAAGATCCCTTTCATATAAAGAGACTTCAAACTACCCTCACCAGTACTTTCTACGACCATGCTAGCACGGTCAAAAGTTAGGTGTTCTTTAAGATACAAAGCCATTATCTTAGGTATTCTTACTTAAATTTCTTAACAGTCTTTTTAGACTCACCAACGATAGACTTAGTGTTTACACCGTCATCACCGTGTTTTGGTTTAGCAACTGACTCGCCCTTTTCATTAGGACCTTTGCTTTGACCTGGAGCATTTTTATATGTTCCTGTGATATCTTTTGGTGTTGGGTTCAATAATCCACCTTGTGTTCCGCCCTTAGTGCTTTCACCTGATGTGAAATTAACTGCTTTTGCACCGTTACCTGGAACTTTTGGTCCACCACTTACTGGACTTTTTGTATTAGTACCATTGTCACCGTGAACTGGGTTCTTAACAGCAACTAAATTTGTAGCTTCCATCATTGGTTCTTCTTCTTCTGAACCTTCGTCATCTCCACCGAATGGATTACCTTCTTCAGAGCCTTCTTCGTCTCCACCAAACTCATGACCTTCACCTTCTTCGTCAGCCATTAGTTCTTCAAACTCGGCCATTAGTTCGTCTAGTTTATCTTCTAGTTCAACTACGCGGTCTTCTAAATCACCCTCTGGAGCTTCGCCATCGTCTTCTGCGTCAACATCGATATCAGCAAATTCATCATCTTCTTCAGTCATGCCTTGTTCTTCCATGTTGATTTCGTCTAGCATTCCACCGACTTCATCATGGCCAAAACCTTCTTCAACTGGCTCTTTATCTTCGTCTTCTTTGGCTTCTTCCAATTCTTCATCCATCATTGATTCATAGATTTCGCGGCTTTTTTCAACTACGATATCGTGAAACAATGCTTTAGCTTGTTCTTCATTTTCATTGATAATCAAATCAATAAGTTGTTCAAATTTTCTATTATCCATTGTTAGTCTCCTATAGATTAATGGCTTGTTATATACTTAGCAAGTATCATAAAAAATAGCACAATAAAGTGCTATTTTTTGCGTTTTTCTTTATTTTATGACAATGTTGTTACATTGCTGGTGCGCCTTCTGCTGGCGCTGGCTGATATTGTTTACGAATTTTCTTTAAATTTTGACTTTGTTCATAGTTACGAACATCATTCATTTTACGTAATTTACGTACTTGACGTAATGTTAATTTAGTTTTACGAGTTTGTTTCCACTTAGGTCGGCTACTGTCTTTTTCAACATCCTGATACCCTTGAACGGGTGCGTCAAACATTTCCATTAGTCTCATAATAATATTTATCTTTTTACATCTGAGGAGCAGGAGCTGCCATACCGGCCATTCCTGCCGGTGCTACAGGAGGTCCTCCCGCCATTGGGTCTGCTGGCATTTGTTCAGCATTTTCATCTGGAATCTCATCCATTACTTCTGCATCCGCTTCTAAATCACCGGTACTAATACCAATGCTACGTAAGTCACTACCTTTAGCATCATTATCTTCAGGTGCTTCACGTTCTTCAAACCATAGACGTTGATTTTCTTCGATTTCTTCCTCAGTCAATCCTAAGAAGCGAGTCATTGCAAAACGTTTAGCAATATAAGGAAATGCTTCCATTGTTTGAAATACTGTAACACGTGCTGTATCTAATTCACTTTGACGATAAGCCGCAAAGTTTTGTGGAGCATTGAACTTGATGTCAAATAAACTTGAATCAATATTAAATCCTCTCCAACGCATGAATAGTTTGAATTCATCGTTGAATTTTTGGCTGATATACTTCTGTAGACGTTCACAATATTGATTGAAGCGAAACTCTTGAATCATTGCTGTTCCAACACGACCATCACTTAATGGAGTAGGACTATCTTCAGGTCCTTGTGGTAAATATGAACTTGGAACACGTAGACCACGTGCTAATCTATTGTTGAAATAACGTAAGTCATCAATCTGACCTAGATTATCACCACCAGGTAATGTTGTAACGTCACTACCACGACCATCTGCTGTTACAGGAAAGAAGTAATCTTCGTTCATTGACAATGGATTGTATGTAGCATCCATTATACTTTGTCCACCATTTACACTTGGGATTCTACGTTGGTGAATTTCATTCTTAATACGGTCAACAAATGCCATAGCCATATGACTTGGCATGTTACCAACGTCAATCTTAAAGACTCTACGTTCCGGAGCACGTTGCACACGATAGATAAGAATAGCGTCTTCAAGCAATTCTTTTTGCTTGTATACTTTAAAAATGTTTTCTAAAATACTTTGTCCAAAAGGCCAATATCGGTCTAGACCTTCTGTTAAACTTAGATGAACTACATGTTTAGCGTCAATAGCCGCTTCATTCATACCCAATGTGAAACGACTTCCACTGTTGCCACCTCCACCATTAGGTACAGTGTAATTTGAAGTACCTTGATATCCACCGGGACCTTGTGGTGTCATAAAGTCAGTTGTTGTCTTTTCAGCAATACTTAGATTCTGTAAATTAATATTAATATCTTTGATAACGTATTGCTCCGGCGATTTACCTTCACTTTCGTTAACAATAACTTTAGTTACTTTGGTCATATCAACCCAATATAACTTGAAGTTTTCTGGATCACGTACAAAAACTTGATCCCCGTATTTGATAGTATTACGGAAGATTTTAAATGTTCTTGTATCAAACTCATTGAGTTTACACCATTGCTGTAATTGCTTTTTAATCAATTCAACTTCATGGGGAGTTGGATCTTCTGAGAATTCTATCTCAAAAGGCGTGTTATTCTGTTCGTTTTTCTGTGTACTGAACTCAGCAATAATGTCCAAACATGCATTAATTTCAGCATCTACATCCATCATTTCATATTGATTATATCGTTCAACACGATTTGGGTGACCAGTGTAAACTTCTGGTAAACGACTTCCGTAGTTTTTATAACCAAAGTCTGTATTATTATAACTACCTGAAGGAGCTACTTGACTATTCCAGGCGCCGCGGTTGCTATTTGCACCTGATATTGGGCTCATTGAACCTGCATGATTTGGGGCTTGGAAACGCTTTTTATATGACATAGTTATATATTTATCATTAAGCCCGTGTATAGGTTAATAATTCGTCTTGTATATTTCTAGATTGATTAGATATAGAAATTAACGAATCAAATTTATCTGTCAAAGTAGCTATCATATCCATCATTACTTCATTATTATTGTTGGATAAACCGGGCAAAGTTGCTGAACTTGATTTGTCCAATCCTAAATCACGCATTAGTTCTTTTTTGTATTCTTCGATACTTGATTTCTTAACTTCAGCTAATGTTGCTCTTATTTGATCCTCACGCCAAACACTTTCTTTTGTTTGTAATAAAACCGGAAATTCTTTATTTTTAGATCCGTTAAATTTACCACCACCATGCGCTACTTCAATATGGAAGTGACCTCCCTTAGTATTATTATCTTTATCCGTAAAATATTCATCTTTAACTAAGGTTGCACCCAATGCTTTCAATTGTTCTTTAATTTCTGCGGCTTCATATGCATCTTTAGGGGGTACAGGTGGAACGTAATCTAATGCTTTCCCTTGAGTATGCTTACTTTTTGGATTATTTTTTTGATGATATACATCATTCATTGCTGTGAAGGTGCCACCCTTAAATTCACTATGAATTCTATCAGCTAACGCAACTAATGAACCTGATGTTTGTCCACCACCAGTTCTTTCTGATTTAGATCCGCCAAAATTTAACTTGTTAAGTATTTCGTTAACTTTTTGTTTATTTGAATTTAAACTTTCACCTAATTGTCCTATAGCAACTTGAGACTGCTTTCGTTGTTCTCTTACATTTTCAGATACCTGCTCACCACTTGCATTCTTATCCCAAGTTTCTCCAACATTTTTTTGCAATGCTTTTGATCTATCTACTTGTTGTCCTTTAGTATCCGGACCTGTAGCATTTAATTCTTTTTGAAGTTGTTGTAACTCTAAATCTTTTTTAGCAATTTTTTCATTAATGACATTGATTTCAGCATTCTTTAAAGCATTTACTTGTTCTTGTGTTACAACTTTTTTACCATTCAGAATTAGTTTTCTTTCTTCATCTAGGTTAAGAGTACTTTGTTCTAAGTTCTTTACTTCGTTATCTAGTGAAGCTATTTTAGCCTCAGCAATCTTTTTTTCTTCAGGATTCATCGCGGCACTAATTTGTTTAGATGCAAATATTTCTCGTTGAAGTTCTCTTGACTTATCTGCTAAGTCTTGCTGTCTTTGATTTATTTGTGCTTCTTTTAATTTCAATGCATCTTGTTTAGCATCACCTGTTTGAATTCCTTGTATTGAATTTTTTTGTGCTAATAGTGCATCTCTTTCTTGTGTAGCTTTAGCTAAATCTGCTTTGAAATCATCTTTATCTTTGAAACCCTCAGCTAAATTAGTTTTTTGTCCAAATATATGAGGAGCTCTAGCAGTTAACCAATCAATAGCTTTAGCTATTGATTTTAATAATTTAAGCGTGATATCTTGAAGTTTAGAAAACATTTCAATGACCGAGTTACCCACAGCCTCAAGAGTTTTATCTTTGAGAATATTGGCTGCTCTATTCTTTTGCTCAATTCCAACTAGATATGCCATTTTTTGGTCATATGTCATTGTAGCCATAAGAACTTTTTGCTCATGTGCTGATTTTTTTCTTGACTCTTGTTCTAAAACTTTCAATCTAAACTGTTCATCACCTACAATAGAATCCATCATTGATCCAGCAACATCAACAGAATGTTTATGTACCTCAAGATTTTTCTTAGCACCTTCTTGTAAGTAATCTCCTAACTCACCTATGTTTTTAAAAGCCCCAGACATATATTTTTGATATGCAGATTGCAATCTATTATTAAAGGCCTGATTTGTTTGGCTGCTTTGTTCCCCAACTACTCTTCCACCATTAACAATAAACTCAGATGCACCTTGAAATGCTTGCTGACCATATTGCTGAATGACTGACATAAACTCCATAGATTTTTCAGCATCTTTACCTGCTTTATTAATAAAGTTTGCCCAACGATAGTTGCTTAACTGTTCATCGATTTTCTTTTTAGCTTCGTCCCTACTCATCCCAGTGTATTCTTGTAACTCTCTAAGAGTTGTCAAGTATTTCATCGAACCTTTTTCAATGTCTTCCTGAGTTAATTTTTGTCCGTTGCCCAATCTAGTTTGAATCTGTAAATATCCAGCAACACCTAGTCGTAATCCTTGTAAGTCATACCCAAGTTTTGCGGCTTGCAATTCGTATGGTTTTCCAGCACGAATCATTGACTCAACTGTTTTTACATATTTTTGTAATCCAGTACTAACACCGTTACCAAATGTTGCTAATGTAGGAGATACTTCAGATAAAACTTTACTAAATTTTTCATATTGATCAGTAGCTAATCCAACTCTGTGTAAGTTATTAACTACCTCACCCAATGTAGGGCCTAGTGCTCCGGCATCAGCAAATTCTCTGTATGCCTTCATCATGTTGTCAGCTTGTTTTAAACTTGCGGCTGCAACTTCTCCAAATATTTTTATTAATCCGCCGGCAATTACACCAAGAGCGCCAAAGTTTTTACCAAGTTCCCATGCGGCGCTACCTGCCCCTTGAGCCGCTTGAGCATACTTTCCTACCCCTTCTTGACTATCAAACAGTGCTTTAGTGTATGAAATGGCAGCACCCCTAATTTGGGCTGAAGCATTATTGAATGCTGTTTGTATTTCATTTGCGGCTTGACGCTGGGCATCAGCGTAATCACCTACCCCACGCTGTCCATTTTGAAAAGCGTTGGACAGTTGTGCAAATGACTGCATTAACTGTTGAACTTCTTGTTGATTTAAATCTGCCATATTTTTTGAGTTATAAATACTTTCGGTACTAATTGTATTTAGTATTGAAAATTTACCACTTATTTAGGAATCCAAATGAAGTCAGATAATCCATTAAAACAGTTTTTTCGCCGCCCTGCTTTATACTTAAAGCTACCTAGCGGGGGAAGAGGATATAGTGAGGGAGACATTGATTTCCCTGACAACGGAGAATTGCCAATTTATCCAATGACAGCAATTGATGAGATAACTAGCAAAACCCCGGATGCATTGTACAACGGTGTAGCCGTAGTTGAGATTATTAAAAGTTGCGTACCAAGTATTAAAAATCCATGGAAAATATTAAATATTGACTTAGATCCTATACTAGTAGCAATTCGTATTGCAACTAACGGTCAGGCAATGGAAATAGATTCACCTTGCCCAGCATGTACTGAAACAAGTAAATTTGATATTAACTTAACAGCGTTACTGTCTAAATTTACTGCAGGTGATTATGATACCCCTATAATGTTGAATGAACTAAGCATCAAGTTTAGACCATTGATTTACCAAGAAGTTAATAAAGTTGGTGAAAGTCAATTTGAAGTACAAAAGCAATTTTCACAAATTGAATTGATAGAAGATATAGTTGAACGTAACAGAAGAACCAATGAAATTGTTCAATTATTGAATAAATTAACGCTAGATGTACTAGTGGATGCTGTTGAATATATCAAAACACCTGAGTCTACAGTTTTTGATAAAGAATTTATAAGTGAGTTCCTACATAACTGTGATAGAAATACTTATAATATCATAAAAGAGAAAAACGTTGAATTACGAAAAGGTAATGAGATCAAACCACTTGACGTAAAGTGCCTACACTGCGGTCACGAACATCAACAACCATTTAATCTGAACATTACTGATTTTTTCGAATGAGGCTTCTTCGCCTTGGTTCCGAGGAGATTAAGCGTATGATAAATGATATGGAACGACAATGCCAAGATATTAAGAAGGCAGCACTAAGAATGTCCTGGTATATGAGAGGCGGTGCCACATATGAGGATATACTTAATATGAGTGAATCTGAGAGAGATGCCCTATCCAGTATAATTGAAAGCAACTTAGAAACTACAAAGACTAGTAGATTGCCATTCTTTTAAACGGAACTATTCATTTATCAAGTTGTTTTTCTTTGGAGAGAAGAACTTTGTTCTTCTAAGAACTCGCTATCGCTCGTTCTTATTTTTACGGTTATATATTCTTTATAACTTTTTATATCTAATTATACTATCGGATATATCATGCCGATTAGAAGCCATGGTAGTGCTATTTAAGCACTACCAATGGTGACATGCCACGACCGTCATCCTAGCCATCTTTACCCGAACAATCAACGTCTTTGTGTCATTGTTCGCCACCGGTTGCCCTGTAAGGTTTGCTGGTCTGTAGTTGAATTACGCACTCTAGTGTTTCATTCTGCAACGCATGTTCTATAGCATCAAAATGGAGTAGCTATAGACTCATTGAGGGTTCGCTTTGACGAGAGCCCTCTCGGTGTTCCATGTTATTACTAACATGCATACTCCAGAATCTGACGGCACAGCACAATCTGTACAATCTCAAGGAGGACTGACAACTCAGCCGGCTAATTGTTCTATGTTATCACTAATTTTTATATTGAGATTTGACTTGGTGTCTGTTGTTGTGCCTGAATATATTTTTACTAATTCTGCATTATGTTTGAAAAAACTAGCATGTTCTAAGATTACCCAATCACCGTATGTTGGACTGCTATAAAGTAAGCATGTATCTGCTTTCCATGTTAGCTTCCCCTGTACAGCGACATATTGACCTTTACGATTAAATTTCATAAAAAGAATATTTAAATCATCAGTGTCTTCTACTTCTAATAACTGCGCTAGCCACGAATCAAGTTGTTTGCATTCACCTGTGAGTAACAGATGCCACGGGAAGTCCGCATAGAACTTACACTCTGCATTCATTTTGCTGAAACTCTCTCCTGGAACAATATCGCCCTTGAAAGAACGAATTTGCCCCTCATGTAAGAATTGAGTTCTGGCTTGATTCTTACCACCCACATATGCACCAGACCCAGGAGCACGAATGAAACTCTCACCGTACAACTCTGAGAGAAATTTTGCAACTTCTCTTTCATATCCTGAACCTTTTGCTTTTTGTGGACTTGGCATATTCTTACTTATCTAGTATTTCTTGATTCCAAAAATTCTTCAATTGAGATCCATTTTTGAGGCCCTAGTACACTTTCTAACTTTGTATTATCACTGCAAGTTAGTTCCTGATAGCTATATTTCACTTCTTCAGGTATGGGAATGTGTTCTTGCTTACTAGAAATTAAGTCCGCAACTTGTTGAAAACTATAGGGTTTTCCGGTTCCTACATTAAAAATACCTGATTTTTTAACACTTTTGATGAAGTCAACATGTACTCTACATACATCTGTAACACAGATAAAATCTCGAAAATACTTGGTTGAACCCTCAAACAACTTGATAGTTTCTTGTTGTCTAAACTTTGAAATAGGACTAGCTTGATTACCTTTGTGTTCTTCTCCGTCACCGTAAACGTTAAAATATCTAAATCCGTGAACAATATTTCCACCTTGGTGTGTTCTGTGGTGTCTCTCTACAAGATACTTGCTCCATGCATACGGAGTCTTTGGATCGGGAGTTGCATCCTCAGTAAAATCTGTGCCAAATCCATATACACTTGCACTACTGGAATATTGTAAATTTACCCCGTACGTCTTACAAGCATCAAACAGTTGCCTACTAAAATCAAAGTTTTGGACCATGATTTTATCAATATCACGTTCAGTAGTTGAACTGATGGCTCCTAAATGTAGCACCCAATCTTGGTCCATGATTGATGGTAATATCCCACTACTCCAGTCGTAAGTGTCAACTTCCCAATCTGTATTGTCTTCTATATACTTTATAAGATTTTTTCCTATAAACCCTTTACTTCCAGTCACTAAAAGTTTCATCAAAATATGCCTCACAGTTTATTGCTTTGTCATCAATCCAAATATCATACGTTGGCTTATGCATAAGCAAACGTGTATACTTTACTTGCCAGTTAAAGAACTGTTGGGTAGTTAAAGTAGTCCAATCGATTCCGGTATTGCCTCCCCTAGCTGTCCAATAATGTATCTCATGCCCCTCGTCAAACAATTTATTAAAATGATTAATCCGGTCTACGAATGGAACAGCACTCTGGTAATCACCGTTAGTATTATTACATATAGTACCGTCGATGTCAATTATATATTTCATTTTATTTCCTCTAGTCTAGGTGCGTACACGCCCACATGTTGTACTGTTATTGCAGCCGCCTTAATTGCAAACTTTATTGCATCGGGTATGTGATTTGTTTGCAAAAACTTATATACAAGCGCAGCCAAAAATGTATCACCTGCACCGCATACGTCAGTTACATCGCCTGCAATTTCTGCAGGATATACCCAACCATTCCATTCTGCACCATGCCCGCCGTGTGTAACAATTAAATGTTCTGGGTCGGGAAAACTTGTTGCACGACTTTTTTCTAATGCATTGATCTTTATATAACAACCTGATAGTCTAGCTAGGTCTGTTTTCTTTGTATCAACAAAGACAGGCACGTTTACTTCTTTGATCAATTCTTCTATCAATTCATAACTTACACTACCTTTGTTGTAGTCGCTGATAACCACAGCATCATACATAGGTGGTATGGCTGTTTCAAATGTAATAGACTTGCTTTCAACATCATGGTCTATACGTAGTAGCTGTTGTTTAGTACGTTCATCAATCAATCGATTCTTTTTGCTTGTTGCACCATGTAAAAATCTGACAGTGCATCCTAGTGCTTCTAGGTTCTTGCAGACATTACCAGCCATACCATCTTTGTTGATAGTATAATGCGGTTCAAATACAGGAACAGGTGCTTCGGGACTGATGCGATTTACATATCCGTATGTGTACACATCGTCACATGCATCACCGATTAATAATATGTTCAATTTTTTCTGTTGTTGAGTATCCATGTAATCTTTCGAAAAAAACTATTTCTTTGCATATATCTTGACCAACTATATGCTTACCTTTATAATCTGAACCTTTAACCATAATATCACATTCTTGTATAAGGTTTATTAAATCAGTATCAGTATCAAATACCAATACTTCGTCTACACTCTTAAGAGCATTGAGTAATGTACTTCGTTCAAGTTCAGAATTTATAGGTCTACTAGAACCCTTTAGCATTCTAACTCTTTCATCGCTATCGATCCCTACAGTTAACGTATCCCCTAAACTCTTTGCATAATTAAGCAAGGCAATATGTCCGGTATGCAGTATATCAAATGTTCCGTTGACAAATATTTTTTTCATTCTATATCCACTGCTGTGTTATATGTTGTAAATCCGTTTTCTTTTACAACTTTTAATACACTAGGAACACGCCCTGCTAGTTCTTCCCTATGACTAACGAGCCAAATAGATTTCTGTCTCTTACGTGACATATCTTTAAGAATAGCAATAGCGTTTTCAACACCCATTGTGTCTAGCCCACTGTCAATCAATTCATCAATAAACAATGTATTAATTGGAGAATATAAGTTCTCCCATACATCACGAAAAGCAAAACTCAATCCTAATATCAACCGATTACGTTCACCACGACTTAAGTTATCAAAGTCAAGTTCACGACCCAACTCTGTAATCTCAACGTTCAAATCATTTTGAAAGATAACTTGATGAGGTAAGCCAATCTTGTCTAAGTAATGTGTCAACCGACTATTCAAGTATGACAGATTCTGGTCAATGATTTTCTTACGAACAAAGCTATCCTTACTAGTTAAAATATCTAACAAGAACTTTTGATGTTCCATAGTCTTAGTTAGTTTGTTAATTGCTTCAAAGTCAATTGCTTGTAACGCATTACTTTCCATCTCAACTACTTGTTCAGCATATGGGTCAGACTCAACTGCTTTTGTTTCAATCTGTTGTAATAACCCAGATACTTTACTACGATGTTCAATTGCATGTGCTTCTGTATCATAGTGAGTAACTGGCACGGGACCTACTTCGACTATAGTAAGTTCTGATAGTTGTTCAGCGTATGGATCAACTTCTTTTTCTTTTTTAAGAATATTGGTACGAATATTTTCTGCTTCACTACCATGACGAATTGCTTCTGCTTCTGTTTTGTAATGTGTCTTTGGCTTATCACCCAACACAATATCTTTATCATTTAATTCTTTAAGTTGATTCAATAACGTAGTGACATGAAACTGTGCATCTTCTAGCATCTTTTCTTTGTCTTCTAGAACCTTAGCATGTTGCTCATCATGGAAGTCTTGCCCGCAAGCATAACATTGATGTGCTAACAACTTTAAGATTTCAACATTTAACTTTTCAATTAACTTGTTTTCTTTATCAATGTCCTTATTGATTCGGGTGACTTCTTTATCCCTATCTGCAATTTCTTTTAACTTGTTGTTGTATTCAGTTAATGCTCTATGTGCTAGTATTTCTTGAACAATATCAATATGACTCATTTTGATAATAGTTGCTTCTAAATCAAATATGTCTTTATCTTGTTTTTGCTTCCATGCGGTTTGCCGAGCCAACAATGCATCATATGTATCTTTTTGTTTTTTCTTGACATTATAAATGGCTAGGTCTTTGTGTGCTAATAGTTCTTTTTCAATATCAATCTTTGAAAGGTCATCGTATTGTGCAACTAAGTAAGCTAAGTCACTTTCATGTTTCTTTTGCCAAAGACCTTGTCTACGTTTTAAACTTTCAATTTGTTCTTTTACTCGCTTATTGGCTTCCTCAATCGCTTTGACTTTGAATTCCTCACCTTGAATAGCATCTTTGGTATCTTTCAACAATACCTTAATTGTCTCTGCTTTCTCAGACAACAATGTGATACCTAACAACTGTTCAATGATTTCACGTTGTTCGTTTGCTTTAAGCGCCAAAAATGGTTCGCTATATGTATTCAATGCTACAATGTGACGGAACATGCTACTAGACATACACAGCACTTTTTCAATTGCTATCTGTGTTTCTTTGTTCTCGCCCTGTGCATCGTCTGTACCTTTTTGTAAATCACTGTTTACATAAAACCTCAATAGATTCGGCTTACGACCACGTTCAATCTTGTAGTCAATGCCATTCGCACTAAATTCAAGAGTAACTAACATGCCTTTTCCATTTGTACGATTAACTAAATTATCTTTTCTGATACTGTTAATGGGCACACCAAACAATGCGTAACTTAGACCTTGAATAAGACTAGTCTTACCTGTACCATTACGAGCACCATCACCACCTAAGTCTAAGTTCTCACCTAGAATAAGTGTTAAGTCTTGTCGGTTAAAGTCAACTGCTTGTGTGACTTGGCCAATTGATAGAAAGTTTCGTAATGTAATGTTCTTTAATGTTATCATTTTAATTTTCTAAAAAAACTGTCTTTGGATGATTTCTCAGCCTGCAATGTTCGTTCTATTATACCTTCTAATTTCAGTTTAACTGAAATCAAAGTCTTTTGTTCTCTTAAACTACCCAGATAGGAATGAGTGTTAGTTAACTCAGACAAAGCAATACCCAAATGTTTGTTTACCTTCATTAACGATTCTAACTCTCTTACTTCTCTGGGTATCTTCATAGGTTATTGTAAATCTCTAACAAAATTCGTTTATCAAATGTGTTTGACTCAATACTGTTAATCTGGTCAATGACAATCTGGTCCACACTTTCAAACTTTAAGCCACCGTTAGCCGCTTGCTCTACTTGTTCAACTTTCATGGGTATCAATGCCATTTCACGTAGTTTATGTTCTGGAATAAGTGTCTCCCTAATGAAGTTTGCTTCTTCATAACTGATATCAATGTCAAGATGTACTCTAACATGACTGTCAGGTAATAGCAATCCTTTAGGATTTTCTAGTATGTCACTGAGTTTATAAACTCTATACATGGGTTGCCCAGGCCAACTACGAAATACAGGGTCTTGTCCCCATTCTAATATCATCATACCACGTGCATCATCACCTGCATCTGCATAGTTATGTGGGAAAGCATTTCCTGTATACCAAACATTTTTCTTTGCTTGTCGTTTATGAAAATGACCGCTGAACACAGTATCAAATCCTGTCATATGGTCAGCACTAATCTCACCATGATCGGGCATCTCTACCATAGCATTCATAAAAAAGTTTGGTAGTTCAAAATGACCAAACATATATTTGCCACTTAGTTTTTGAATCTTTTTGTAATCATCTTGTACAAGCCAGGGTGCAATAACTACATCATCTCTAATAAACCAATCATTGACAATAGTGACGTTGGGCAAATGCCTAGCCCACTCTACACTGTGAATATCTCGCTTGTCTCTGTAATAAAGGTCGTGATTGCCTGGTATAAAATATACTTGGTCAAATGCCTTATTGAGTTTTTCTAATGCTTGCAAACCAAACTGTAATGTATGAATATTAATACTTGCACGATGATGGTTATAATCGCCCAAGAAAAAACAAGTCTCACAGTTTTCTTTTTTTGCCTCAGCAATGAACCAATCTACAAAATTGGAACAGTCTTGATTGTGTTGTAAGCTGTTGCTCTTTAAACCGAAGTGAATGTCAGTAAAGGTTGCGGCTTTCTTAAAAAGGTTAGTCATCTATTGATTATATAGGAGATGGTGTCGCAAAGCAACACTGTCGGTTAAATTATTCTTCGTACATTGTGGAACTAGAACTTTGTCTAGACCACGATGGGTTAAGTCCATTGATTTCTAAAATGTCATCCCGTATGTTTTGATTGCGCTTTTCTGTGTTCAGTACACGGCAAAAGCTATTAGTAATAGCGGCTGTGTAGTAAGCGAATGGGTTTGCACTTTTGGCTTCATTGAATCTTAATCCAACATATGTAAGTTGAAGAATGGCACTATTACGCATTTCATCATTGTATGTATAACCACGCCAATTGAATTTCATAGCGTATTTTTCACACATCATAATGTACATCCGGGCGAGTTTGTTAGTAATATTGCCTTGGTCTTTACTAAACTCACCGTTTTCTAAATCACCTATCCAATGACTTTTGCCGATACATTGAAATGTATTTGTCTTGTCAATGCGGAAGTGTTGGAAGGGAGGGAAGTTAACTTTGACATGAACCATATCGTCAATTTCAGCTTTGGTAACTATGTCTTCTAGTTCGGCAAATAGTTCATCGGTTTCATCTTCAAATTCTAAAATGTCTTTAGCTGATTTCTTTTTATCTGATTTTCTGGGTTGCTTGGGTGCAACCGGAACATGATCCCAAGTCATCACACGATATACTAAATCAGTGATTGGGATGCTTGTTGGGTCAGTAGTACCTTTCCCAAGTTCTTGTTCTAAATCTATTCGTATTGCCCTAGTTTCTTGGGCTAATTGAATGTTTTCAGGTTTTAACGCATATTCTAAACTCTTTTCAATGGTCTCTGTGGGCATGTCAACGATGAAATCGTATCTATGATCCTCAGGGGTTAAAAATGAACAATATGAGTTTTTACTTGAATGAATTTCTTTTAAAATATCCTTATTATTAAGATAGTTTACAGGTTTTTTGACAGCTATAGACATAATTCTCCGTTGTTATGATGTACTGATTGTAACACATTAGTTGCAGAAGTGCAACAGTTTCAGAGTGGAAAAGGTAAAATCACCGCTTTTTAATAGCGATAAATATATTTAGTATAGGAATAACCAATGGCTTTTGAATTCTCAGAGGAACAACTAAAATTTTTAGGTAAAGCGGATAAGACTGATCCGTATATATTGTCACGGATGCCCGGTGAAAAACCACCACTGAGTTATTTTACAAACCCATCAGATTTGACAATAGCTAAACGATTTTCACAATTTCAAAATGATATAGATCCGCCAAAAACAGAGCAAAAAGCGGTAACGGAAGAACCAACAACAGCCGGACTCACCAGAGGGCTTAACACAAAATCCACGGACGAATCCGCAGATAAAAATCAAAATTTGTCTACTGGTAATAATGCCGAACCACCTGGACCTATTGATTGGAGAGTTAAACTTTCTCTTTCTAATAATTCTAGCTGGTTATATAACGCACCGGATGCATACTTGCTAAAACCCTTAATTAATACTAATGGAGTTATTTTCCCCTACACCCCAACAATACAAATGGGATACAAAGCTAATTATGATAGCCCTGATATCACGCATACAAACTATAAATTGAATTTTTATAGAAATAGTTATGTAGACGATCTTACTCTTACCGCTGAATTTACGGCACAAGATACAGTTGAGGCCAATTATTTATTTGCGGTAATGCACTTTTTTAAATCAGCTACTAAAATGTTTTATGGTGATGACAAAGACCCGATGGCTGGTACACCTCCTCCGTTATTGTTCTTATCTGGGTACGGCAAAGATCAGTTCAAAGACATGCCATTGTTACTGAGTAGTTTTACATATACTCTTCCCAATGATGTAGATTATGTTAGAACAAATACTGATACAACTTGGTCAGGTACAAGTATCACAAGACAAGAATCTAGTTCAAAACAAGAACCGGCTAAGTCTCCGGTAAGAGATTTTTTAAACTCAGTAAAAACACGATTAAGTTCAAACGGATTAAAACCTGGGGCAGAAAAAACACCCCCAAAATTACAATCAACTAGTAAGAACCTTAATAATAATAATTCATCGTTTGTACCTACCAAGATTCAACTTAGTTTAACATTAAAACCAGTAGTCACACGTAGAATAATGAGTACTACTTTTAGTTTAAAAGAATATGCTAGGGGTAGTGAATTGAAAGGAATGTGGTAATGAGTTATACTAAATCAAGCCCGTATTATCTTTCAACTATTCAGAATAAACAATTTTTGGATGTGATGATTAATAGACCTATACCTGCTGTAGAAACAGATGAATATTGGGAAATAACACAAACATATAATTTACGACCTGATTTATTAGCGCATGACTTGTATTCTGATAGTAAACTGTGGTGGGTGTTTGCACAAAGAAATCCAAATAGACTTAAAGATCCTTTGTTTGATTTTGTTGCCGGAACATATATTTACTTACCTAAAATCTCTACTCTGAACCAAGCGTTAGGATTATAAGATGGCAACCAGAGCTGAACTTCAAAGTCAAATTGATGCGCTTAGAGCCGGCATTGACACCCAAGAAAAACAACAATCTGATCTTAATACTCAATGGTCTGCTCTTAATAAAGCATTGAAATTAGCTAGACAACAAATAGCACAGACCCCACCGCCACCTGATCTTGCGATTATTGTAGAAGCGGCTAGAAAATTAGAGCAACAACTTACGCAGTTAGATTCACAGTCACTGGCAATAACTGAACAAATACGGAAAGACTCATCTCAAATAAATACCCTACAAAGTCAAATCAATACTTTGGCAGATCAAGAAGAAGAAAAGGCAGCCGCGGCTGAAAAAGCAAAAACAAAAGAAGCCCAGGAAAAAGAAAAATCAGAAACATCAAATACTACTTCAACTGCAACCGATACAAAAACTAAAGATGATGATAAAGGCCCTGATACGCCTCCCCCGCCTGCTGACAAACAAGAAAATCTACAAGTAGTAGATTATGACGGCATGATTGGATCACGCACTTTCAATCCGTTATCAAGACATAGTAGCTACACATACAATCTTAGTTTGCGACTAGCGACCCCTAGTGTATATAATAGATATATGCTTGGAGATAAAAGTGCAGTAACAGATGCTCCTTTACTTATTAGAAGCGGAGGGTCAAGTGAAAAACGTGCCCCTGGATTTGAATTAGATTTTTTCATTGATGAATTAGAAATGAAAACTAAATCAAGCAGTAAAGAAACTCAAACTGCAACAAATACAATAGATTATAGATTTAAAATTTTTGAACCTTATGGATTTACTTTTACTAACAATTTAGTGAAACTAAGAAATAACGGGTCTATTGGATTGGGTGCGTTTCGAGGATCATATTTTTTAACAATTGAATTTTATGGTTATGGAAGTACATACGGAGACATTGGGACTAAAATTGCCGGTGCACCAATACATTCTAGAACCTTTTGCATTTATATAACACAAGTAAGTTTTAGATTAGAAAGAGGACTAGTAGTATATGATATAACAGCACGACAGTTTGGTCAAGATGTTGCTTATGGTGATTTTGGACTTGTTAAGGGAAATAAAAGTATTCAAGGAAAATCAGTAGAAGATATTCTTAGGGGGAATAAGTCTAGTAGTTCAGTTATTAGTTTGATAGATGTTTTAAATAAAGACCAAGAAGATAAAGTTAAAGCTGGCGAAGTTGAAGTAGCAAACATATATGAAATAGAATTTTGGGATGATGAGATTGCCTCATCGACTTTAGTATCCAAAGAAAATATTTCAAAAAATAACACCCCCATTGCAAAAATTACAAAGCCTGATCAAGTAAATGAAAGAACTTCATACCAAGTAACGTATGTTGAAAATAGTGCAGTTGATCTTCAAACTAGGGTAGCAAGTGTTACATCCGGTGAACCTATATTAAAAGTAATTGATAACATAATTTCTCAAAGTAGTTATGTACGAGATTCGCTACGTGCATATACAAAAGAGGAACCGACAGACCCAGCAGATGATTTGCCAATTCCAAATACAAGTCAACAAAGATTGACCTGGTATAATGTTTCGCCAAAAGTTCAATTTTTGACTAGTGGTTCAGGTCCCGATGGGTTAGATGTTAAACGCAATCAATTTGCTTATAAAATTACATACATTGTTCAGAAATATGAAATTCCCTTTATCAGAGCAGTATATTCAGACAACATTCAAACATACTACGGGCCTTATAAACAATATGATTATTGGTACACTGGAAAGAACACAGAAGTACTTTCATTTGATGTTACATATAACTATTCTTACCAAATAGAAGTTTCAATGACTTCTGATGTTCCAGTATCAACTTCAAATTTAAATGGTGTACCTGTTCAAACAGGTGGAGGTGTTTCGGCTGATAATAGTTCAAAAGAGCCCGGTACTAATGAAGAAGTAAATAGCATCCGATCTTGGTTGTATTCTCCCGGAGAACTAACTAAATTTACGCTATCGATTTTAGGAGATCCGGATTATTTGATGCCAGCATTCAACGGTACAATTGTAGATCAAGTACAAAGATGGTACGGTGAAGATTTTACTATTAACCCAAACACCAGACAGATTTTTATTGAGATTGACTTTAAGCAAGCTGAAGATTATGATCTTAAAACTGGTCTTTTAAAAATTGATGATAAAATAAAGTTTATGGATTATGCTGAAAGTATGAATCCAAAACCTAAAGGCATTGTGTTTTGTGTGAATGAAGTCACTAGTACTTTTAGTAGAGGTAGATTTGAACAACGAATCACAGGTTCTTTACCTAATTTTACTGGATATGATAAAGGAACTAAAAACACTGATAAAGAAAGAGTATCAGGTGCACCGGGAGAACAAGATAATGTTACTGGCGTGGACGAAGCGGTTGCCGCACAAGCCGCACAAAATAATGAAACACTTGCTTCAAACCCACCGGCGATAAGCACAACTAGTTCAAGCCAAGATGATGATAATCAAAAACCAGTTGCATCTGCACGAAATAGTTATCAAGGTGGAAGAATAGTGAACATACCAAAAACAACATCTACCGGCGGAGAATACTCAGGTGATGGCAATGTAACAGACCTGAGTCTTGGATAAGGAATATAAAAATGGCAACAAATCGATATTTTAACGGACCTAGTAAAAATTATAAAGATGATAGAGGAAAAACTAATTTAATTCCTAGTGCCGTAGTTGGTGTAGTTAAGCATAATATTGATCCTAAGAAATCAGGTCAGTTAAAAGTTTTTCTAAAAAGATTAGATGCCGGGGACGAAAACAATCCGGACAACTGGACAACGGTGGATTATCTAAGTCCGTTCTTTGGATCTACTCCTAACACAGGAAGTTCAGCTAGCGAATACGGAACGTTTAAAGATAATCCACAGAGTTATGGCTTTTGGTTTACGCCGCCGGATATAGGAACTGAAGTAGTTTGTTTGTTCAACAACGGTGTTTCAAACTTTGGATGGTATATTGGCAGCATCCCCACACCCGGTACGATGCATATGGTTCCTGCAATAGGATCTAGTCAAAACATTGTTCCTGGAACTGAAGCAGAAGCAAAAAACTATGGCGGTGCAACACTTCTTCCGGTTGGTGAAATAAACAACAAGAATTCTGGTAGAAAAAATGATCCGCAGATGACTGATCAACCTAGACCTATTCATAGTATTCAAGCAGCCATCTTAAACAATCAAGGATTAATACGTGACCCGGATAGAGGAACTATTAGTAGCAGTAGTAGTCGAGAGAGCCCTAGTAAAGTATTTGGTATAAGCACTCCTGGTAGACCAATTTATGAAGGTGGATATGATGATTCCACTATTATGGATGCAGTAAAAGATTCAACTATCCCTGCTAGTAATTTTAAAGTAGTCGGTAGAAGAGGCGGACACACAATTGTAATGGATGACGGTGACCTGCAAGGCAAGGATCAATTATTGAGATTCAGAACGGCTGCCGGTCATATGATTATGATGAATGATACAATCGGAACATTCTTTATTATTCATGCAAGTGGCAAGAGTTACATCGAGATGGGCAAAGAAGGCACCATTGATATGTATTCTACTAATAGTGTTAATATCAGAACTCAGGGTGATTTGAACTTGCATGCCGATAATAACATCAACATTAATGCTAAAAAAGATTTAAACATTTCTGCTGAGAATATAAACATAGAAAGTTTTCAAGCTACTAATCAATTTACAGGTACAAATTTTTCACAGCAAACTAAAGGTGATCACACTTAAAAGTTGATAGCAAGATGACGTTTGAAAGTTCTAGTGATAGTATGATAAAAAGCGGAGGAACTAATTACGTCAAGGGTGGACCAAATGTAAAATTAAATACAGGTGAAAGTTCACTTATTCCGCAAGAAGTTAAAGCTATACCTAAAGTCGCACACACTGATACATTGTTTGACAAAGAAAAGGGTTATATGTCTGCACCGGCAAAACTACCTAGCATTGTCAGTAGAGCCCCAGCACATAGTCCATGGGCAAACGCTAATCAAGGAGTAAATGTAAAAACTGACTTAGGTGCTGACAACAACTTGCCACCTGCACCGCCGCCGGCAGTGGCATCAGTAAATGCATCATCAAGTGCCGCCTCAAATGCGACTTCAGCAACTGTTACTCAAACTGCAACAGTACCTGGCAATTCAGAAAACAATGCTTTGATTTCTCAGATGGCAGTGAATGCACAGGCTAATGATCAAAAAGCAGGACTTAATAATGATCAAGTTTCTGCTTTACAAGCTGATGTAAAAAATGTAGACGGGACAAAAGTTCCTGTTATTGGTGATGCAAAAATTAATCCTTATCAACTTCAGGCCGCTGGGTATATCAAACCAGGAACAGCAGATGCAATGGTTGCAGGAACTACTAAGGGTCTTGGATTAAAAGCCGCTATGCCAGACAATTGGTTTACTGGCAAAGACGGTGTAAAATCTGTAGGTGATTTAGTAAACAATACTCCTGCTCAAGTTAATGTTTTAGATAATGTATTAACTAAATCAAAAGATTCATTAGTAGCGGCAGGAGCCATTACCGGTAAAGAAAGCCCGGGACAGATAGGTGGATTAGTAGTAGCTACAGCGCAATCAGGTACAAAATCAACTTTAGATTTCCTCAAGACAGCTTCTTCGGCAACTAACACAGCTAACCCACTTTCTTCAGCAAATGCAGGTACTGCTTTAGCCGCAGGTGCCGCCCTTCTTGCATCTAAAGGGATATCTGTTCCGTCGGGAGTTAGCGGCATTGCAGGTTCAATCAAGGATGCAATAAGTTCAGGAAACAAAGCAGCCGATGGAGTAGAAAAGGCTGCCGGACCACTAAGTGGAGCACAAATTGCTGACAATTTAAAAGGTGCAGTATCATCAGCATTTGATGCTGTTAAGAAAGGATTTAAAGCACTGACTGTTGGCAAACCCCAAAGTCTAACTGCTATAAATGCGGCCAATGCAGAAGAAAAAGCCGCTAAGGATGCAGGTGAACAAATGGCAGTAGACTCAGCGGCTCCTAAACTTCCGGAATCTAGCCCATTAAGTTCATTGAAGACATCACTTACTAGTCTAGGGGATAAAATAAAAACAGCAGTTAGTGCAAAGAGTCCTAGTGGTATGGAAAATTTACCCGGAGGTTCAGCACTTGCCGGAAATATAATCAATACAACCGGAGTATCAACTAACCCTAGTGACACAGTTCCAGTAACGAGTGACCCTTATGCAGGACTAACCCCTGAACAAATAAAATCACTTGGTAAAGCAGATCCAACAGATCCGTATATACGTGGTAATTTAGGATTACCTACATTAGCCGGAACAAAGCCATTGCCTAATGGAGATATATCTTCATTGTCAAAGATTCCGGGACTGGGTGCAGTCGCTGGAATGTTAAGTTCAATCAAATCCGGCATCTCAGGTGGCGGAGACAAACTTTCTGGAACTATCTCAGCATTGAAAGATAAAGCTACTTCTCAGAAAAAACTTACTGAAATTGCCGGTGATTCATTAAGTCCAGGAGAATCAGCAAAACTAAATGCAGCCTTATCTTCATTACCAACGGGCGGAGCACCCATATCATTACCAACTGTTGGGAAAGATACTTTTGACATGAGTGCAATGTTAGCTCAATCTAGCAGTTTACTCGGTGATGCAAAAATACCGGGAGTAAATTTAGGCGGAGGATTGCCTCCTGGGGCATTTAAAATGCCGTCAGCCGCACAAGCAAAAGAGTATGATAAATTAAAAGCAGAAAAAACAAAACAAGAAGATTTACAATGGGATTTACGTAAGAAGTATTTTGACCTTAAGAAAAAGAACGGAGAAGAAGATTCAACAACTATCGCTGCCAAAGAAGAATGGCAAACATGTGTCAAACGTATTGAAGAAATTAAGGGTGAGATGTATGCAAATACAACCGGAAATCCTGCCCCAACTCAGATGCCTCCACCAGATGCACCGGTAGACATTAATCAAAAACTAACAGTTGCGTCTGGTATGCAGCCAGGTGGCGCCGGACAAAAAGCAGTAGAAGATATAGGAGCTTCATTTAAGAATCTTCTTAGATAATAACATATAGGAAAAACTATGGCAACATATATTGGATTTAGCACACAACATGTTAATGAGGTGAGACAAACAAGAGACTCTAACAACAATGGAGTCAATGGTAGTATCCCTTTAAATTCTCCACTGAAGTCAAAGAATAAATTTAGAACGCTTGACGAAGAATTAGTACTTCAAGATTTCATAAATGCATTGAACATACAGCAAGGAACAAAACCAGGTAACCCTGGATACGGGACTTCTCTTTGGAGTTTTATTTTCGAACCAAATACGGCTGATGTTAGATATGAATTAGAACAAGAAATTAAAAGAATTGCTTTGACTGACCCTAGGATTGCATTAGAAGTGGTTGATATTGTGTCTAGCGAAAACGGAATTGCTATGGCCCTTCAAATGTATATTTTACCGTTTAATAATCCAGTTGATTTAACTATTTCTTTTGATAAGAATAGTTCAATGGCAGGACTGAGTTAAAATAGCCATTTTTTAATAAGATAAATATATAAAAGAGATTATTTACTATGGCCACAAGTTCAAGACAAACAGCAATTTTTGGGGTAAACGACTGGAAATCCATCTACAAAACGTATAGACAAGCGGATTTACAAAGTTACGATTATGAGACCCTACGCAAAACCTTTGTGGACTACTTACGAACATATTATCCAGAGACTTTTAATGATTATGTCGAATCTAGTGAATATGTTGCATTGCTAGATGTAATAGCTTTTATGGGCCAAGGTCTTGCCTTCCGTGATGACTTGAATGCCCGTGAAAATTTTATCGATACGGCTGAACGCAGGGACAGCGTTATCAAACTAGCTAATTTAGTAGGATATACTCCAAAAAGAAATCTTGCCGCTCAAGGTTATTTAAAAATTTCCTCAATACAGACTACAGAACAAGTTAAAGACGTTAACGGATTAAACCTTAGTAATGTATTGATATTATGGAATGACCCGGCAAATCCAAACTGGCAAGAGCAATTCAATAGCATCGTTAATGCCGCATTGATTTCTTCTCAGCGTGTAGGTAGACCCGGAAATAGTAATACTATTTTAGGTGTGAAAACCGAAGAATATACAATACAACGACCACGTGGAACTCTACCAACCGCATCTTTCAGTGGGATAGTTCAGGGCACCAATATGAATTTTGAATGTGTTAGTGTCACTAGTTTAAATTCTGATAATATATATGAAACTGGTCCTAATTTAAATTCGAACTTTACTATTGTTTATAGAAATGATAAGTTGGGTTATGGTAGTGTTGATACGGGCTTCTTTGTTTATTTTAAACAGGGAGTACTAAAGACATTTAATTTTAACATTACCGAACAACTTAGCAATCAATTAGTTGATATTGATATTCAAGGTATAAACAATAGTGACACATGGTTGTATAAAATTGATCCTATTACCGGAACCGAAACAGTTTGGACACAAGTTGAAAATATATACGACAATACACGAAATGTACAAAATGCAAACAATAAACAAATTTTCAGTGTAACTTCTAGATTCAATGATCAAGTAAGTTATACTTTTGGTGACGGAGTATTTGGTAAAATTCCAAATGGTAATTTTAGAGCATATGTAAGATCCAGTAATGCATTAACATATACAATCAATCCAGATGAATTACAAGGAACTGCAATTAGCCTAACATATGTTGGTAAGACGGGTAGAACAGAAACATTATCTATGACATTAGAACTAATGACACCTGTTAATAACGGTCAAGGTAGAGAATCTTTAGCCAACATTAAGCAACGTGCTCCACAAAGATACTATAGTCAAAACCGTATGGTTAATGGAGAAGATTATAATAATTTCCCATTCACACTTTATAATAGTATTATTAAAAGTAAAGCACTAAATCGAAGTAGCGTGGGGGTAAGTAGAAATTTTGATTTGCTAGACCCAACTGGAAAATATTCTAGTACAAATCTTTTTGCTGAAGATGGTGGATTATATTTGGATGATACCGACGGAACTTTAGTTTTCAATGCTAACTCAACTAATGATATATTGATGTTTTTGACGGATACTATTTCTAATGAACTAAACAGTCATAAAGTTTTTCAATATTATTCTCAACATTTTACCAGATATAAAACAGATATTAGTTCAGGTGACGGGGAAATATTATGGAAACAAAGTTCATTTAATGAATTAGAGTCTACTGGGTATTTTTATAATGCGTACGGGCCTGTATCAATTGGTGTTTATACTACAGGAAATACAAAATATCTAACACCGAGTGCATTGTTAAAATTTAAAGCGCCTGATGGTTTTTACTTCAATAAAGAAAATAAACTTGTTGCCGGGATACCCGGAGTTGCAGACAACATTTATCTTTGGACAAGTATTTCAAACATTGTCGGTGAGGGGTCAAATAATGGAGAAGGTAATTTGATTACTGGTTATGGACCGGTCACTCTTAACAATGCATTACAAACTGGATTAATTTTAAAAGAAGTTCTACCTTCATTTACTAATTCATTCCCAACAACTCTTATACAAGATGTAACTAATCAAGTATTACTAGGGCAAAATTTTACTTTAGTTTTTAGAAATGACCTGTTAGCCAATCAAGATCGTTGGTTATTAAGTACATTTACAGACAGTAGATATTTTGTAAAATTTGAAAGTTTAGGTAACGGTAGATATAAAGCAAATTACAAAGCTATTTCTTATTATTTTGCAAGTTCTTCAAGTGTAAGATTTACATTTACAAAAAATCAAATAATTTATGATCCTGCAACAGGTAAGTTATTGCAAGATTATATTAATATTCTTAAAGTAAATAGTTATCCGGACAGCAACTACCCGTTTCCCAATGACACTAAATTAAGTGTAGTAGGACAACTAACAGAAGCAGACGGCTATGTTGATGATTATTGTGTAGAAGTGGCAAGCACGGATCCAAATACCTCAGGGTCTATCAAAAACCCTGACTTCTTCTATCTCACAACTGGATACGCAACAGGAGCAACTAACTGGTTTAAGTATGTATTTTTTGAATTGATTACTGACAGTAGTTTATTGTCAAGATATCAAATGGTTGAGACTAACGCAATCATCTCTGCATACACTACTAAGCAAGAAATTGCATTAGTTAGATATGAATATTCTCCTAATACAGTATTTTTTGCAGGTAAAGAAAAAACATTTTATAAAACAGTTCAAAGTACATATAGTAAAAATGTAATCGAATTAGTGCAAGTTGATAATTACATTGCTAAAATAGGTCGTCAAGGATTAGCTTTTCAATACAAACATATTTCCGGAAATACTACAAGAATAGATCCTGCTACAACAAACATCATTGATTTGTATATCGTTACTCAGAGTTACTACACTCAGTATCAAAATTGGATTAAAGATTCTACTGGTAAAATATCAGAACCAGAAAAACCTACTCTCAACGAATTAAATTTAGTTTATTCTAAAATGAATGACTATAAAATGTTGACTGACAGTTTAATTTTAAATAGCGTTATTTTTAAACCATTGTTTGGTAACAAAGCAGAACCAAAGTTGAGAGCAACGATAAAAATTATCAAATCTAGTTTGACAACTGCAAGTGATAGTGAAATACGTTCAGCAGTATTAACTACTATGAATTCATATTTTCAAATTGAAAATTGGAATTTTGGAGATACCTTTTATTTCAGCGAGTTGAGTGCATATGTTCACAGTATCATCGGTGATCTAGTAAGTTCGATAGTATTGGTTCCAAATGACCCATCAATGAAGTTTGGAGATTTATACGAAATACACAGTTCTCCGTATGAGATTTTTGTTAATGCAACACAAGCAACAGACATTATGGTGATTTCATCTTTGTCCCCGTCAGAATTACAGATAGTTTAATATAGGCAACCACAATGGCAACACAAGTTAGAACAATTGATTTTTTACCTGAGATTTTTAAAACTAAATCCAATGAACAATTTTTGGCTGCAACACTAGATCAAATTGCACAACAGCCTGATTTTGTTAAAGTTCAGGGATTTGTCGGGAGTAAATTTGGTTACGGAGTTCAAGCTACTGATGGGTACTTATCAGAACCTACAAAAGAAAGAGCAGATTATCAATTAGAACCGTCGGTAGTTTTTAAAAAGAAAGATACTAGTATTGCTGTTGATACTATTCCCTATTCAGGTTTAATTAATGGCTTAGATATTGAAGGTGCTTTAGTAAGTAAACACGGCAGACTCTTTAGTAATGAATTTTATTCTTGGGATAGTTTCACTGATTTAGATAAGATAATTAACTATAGTCAATATTATTGGTTACCCCAAGGACCTGATATGGTCACTGTATCTACTATTGATGATTTTTTTAATTTAGATTTTACTGTTAGTAATATTTTTGCGGCATACAAAATCTCATCGTTAGAAAAATCTTATAGCGAATCTAATCCTACACTGACATTAATTAGAGGCGGAACATATACATTTAATGTTAACCAAAATTCAAATTTTTGGATTCAAACTGAACCCGGTGTTGATGGAGTACAGAAAGCAAATCCTAATATATCAACTAGAGTTGTATATGGTGTAGATGGAAATGGATTAAGTGAGGGTCAAATAACCTTTACAGTACCATTATCAACAGATCAAAATGATAACATCTATGCAGGTGATGTTTCATTAGATTTAGCAACCACTAAAAAGTTTGATGAAATTCATGGCAAAACATTAAATGAGATTAAAGACATTGACGGAGTTGTAAATTTAAATAGCAAAACGTTGCTGTTTTATAAATCTTTGCCAACCAATAGTTACTTTCGCGGTACTTTTCTAGATGAATATGAATTTGATAGTGATGCTCCTGGTAATGTGCTAAAATCAACAGTTGAAATTACACAAACATCAGCGTCAGGTAATTTACTTCATACCACATCAACTATAGGCTTACGTGCCGGGGCAGACATTACTTTCTCCGGAATACCTTTTGGTGGAATAGTAGTAAACCGCACCTATTATATTAAACAAATAATAGATTCTACTACTTTTACAATTTCAGAGTCATTCAACGGACCTCTTCCAATTGACGGAGTAACCTTTCACGTTACCAATGGATCAACCGATCCTAATGCACCCCTACTAGCAAATGCTAACGTGGGTGGGTTAGAAGAAGGTAAGTATACTAGAGTAAATAATAACTTTTATAGAATAAAATATGTTGGGGATTCAAATAACCCTACTATTTATTTAGAAGAAGAAGGCGTTTTGCCAACTAATGAAAAGATATATATCACCGGCGGTACAGAATATACTGCACGATATTTTGTAAGAAATTTCTATGGTGAGATTTCATTAGTTAACGTCATTACCTCAACATTGAGTACACTATATTATCAAGACGGTAGTAATATTGACCAATATGGAAAAATTAATATCATTGATAAAGATAATCCATCAGACATTGATATTGAAAATGATATTTTAGGGAAGAAGACATATACTAGCCCTAACGGTATAGTCTTTACTAATGGATTAAAAGTTAAGTTTTTTGGTGGTGTTTCCCCTATTTCATACTTAAATGACTCTTACTATATAGAAGGCGTGGGGTCTAGCATCAGATTAGTTCCAGCATCAGAACAATTGGTTCCAGAACCCTTCACTGAAGGGGCGGCTATTCCTTTTGAATCAGGTGGATTTGATACTAGTCCATATAGTGATAGTGCATTGGTTCCTGAATTACCGGACTATATTACTATTCAAAGAGGTAGTAAAAACAAAAATGCATGGAGTCGTAGTAACAGATGGTTTCACGTAGATGTATTAAATGCTACACTTGCTAGTAATCCAAATAGCCAACTAGTATTAAATGCATTCAGTAATTCAAAGTACAGAGCAAAAAGACCTATTATTGAATTCTATCCCGATCTAAAATTATTCAAATCCGGTTCTGTAGCTAAGGCTCCGGTAGACTTTATTGATTTTACTGTTACTAATGCATTTACACAAGTTTACGGAAAACTTGAAAGTTCTTATTCACCTGACGGATCTTCTTCTAGTTTATTTGACGGTGCTAGAATTATTTTTGCGAATGACGCAGACCCACTAGTAAGAAATCAAATATTTGTTGTTGCACTAAATGATATTAATTCTGACAATAGTTTTAAAATTAATTTAACCAGAGCAGTTGATAACCCGGTACAATATAATGATCAGGTTGTCATCACCAAAGGCGAGTATGCTAAAGGATTGACATATTACTTTGATGGGCTAAACTGGAACGAAGGCCAATCTAAATCAACCATCAATCAACAACCTTTGTTTGACATTTTTGATGCCAATGGAAATAGCTTTGGCGATGAAAAATATTATCCCGGAACAGACTTTATTGGTACAAAGTTATTTTCATATGCAATTGGATCGGGGGAAGACGATTCGATATTGAAATTCCCTATCAAATACAGTTCGATAGTTAATATCGGTGATATCGTATTTGAATCATTTATTAATAGTCAAACCTTTAATTTTATCAATGAAGATACTTCAATCTCGCTTGCCATTAATAATGGATATATTCATTCATATACCTCTAATACTGATTTTACTAGATTGATAGGATGGCAGACAGCAGTAGAAAATAGTTTCCAATATCAAATTTTTAACTTAATTTACAATGATGCACCTTTATTATGTGACATTGCTGCCAAGAATGCCTCTGAGACAAAATGGCCTTCAATTGTTGTGTATGAAAATAATGAAAGAATAACAGATTATACGTTCACCGTTACATCTGATACTACCGAAATTACTTTACTAACTCCGCCTGCGACAGGCACTCCTGTAGAAATTCTTATATACAGTGATCAGGTAAGTAATGTTGGATATTATCAAATACCAAGTAATTTTGACCATAATCCCTTTAATGAAGAAGTTACTAACATTAACTTAGGTGACTTGCGTGGTCATTATAAGAGTATTTGCAACAATATAACAACCTTAACAGGTAATGCATTTGGACCTAACAACTTCAGAGATTTGGGTAATTTAGTACCATATGGAACACGAATCGTTCAGAATAGTGCTCCGCTAACTATTCCTGCAATGTTTACAAAAAAATCTAAATTTAATTTTTTAGATTCTTTAAAATATAATAGAAATCAATATACAAAGTTTAAAATAGCATTGGTAGATATTGTTAATCAAACTGACTATCTTTCTACTGATTTAGAATCTTATATTTTGGATGACGCTATCGGAAAACTTTCACTGAATAAAAATGAAGCAAATAGTTTCTTCTATAGTGATATGTTACCCGCATCTTTAACAACTACTACACGTTCATATGTATTCAATAGTTCTGTTGACACATCTGTTTTCCCGTTAACTAGATATTATGATTTTGCTAATGCAAACTATTATTCTGTTTTAGTTTATTTAGGTAGAAAAGTTGACGGAGTAACTCGTAACATTCAACTATTAAAAGACATTGATTATACTATCAGACCAGATGAAAAATTACTAAGAATCAGTACAGATTTGTTACCAAATGATGTTATTACTGTAAAAGAATATTCACAGTCATATGGTAGTTTTGTACCAAATACTCCAAGTAAATTAGGTTTCTATCCCTCATTCGTACCGGAAATCGTATTTGATACTTCATACATGACCCCTACATATTTTATTAAAGGGCACGATGGATCTCTTACTAAATTATACGGGGAATATATTAACGGTTTCTTAGTTGATAATAGAGATAGAGCATTGTTCGAATTTGAAAAAAGAGTTTATAATAACTTAAAAGTCAATGCAAAAATACCGATAGAATATGACGAAGTGTTTCCGGGATATTATAGAAAAACAGATTATTCATTAAGAGAATTAAATGCAATCTATTCAAGTGAATTTTTAAATTGGGCAGGGACTAATAATATTGACTATAAGAGTCAACGATATCTTGACACCAAAGAATTTACTTGGAACTATAAAGGTAGTAAACACAAAGTAGATAATTCAATAATTGAACAGGGTAACTGGCGTGGTATATATCTTTGGATGTACGATTCAGCTACACCTCATTCAACCCCTTGGGAAATTTTAGGTCTATATAGTAAACCAGCATGGTGGGATAGTAGATATGGTGAAGCACCATACACTAGTGAAAATACATTATTGTGGGGTGATATTAGTAACGGTTATATTTGGAATAACGGTGAACCATACATCAATAAAAGACGAATCCGTAACAATTTATTGAATGCATTACCAGTAGATACGTATGGTAAATTGCTCTCACCGTTTGATAGTGTAGTAGGTAATTATGCACGTGAAAATTTTAAAAATGACTGGAATGTTTTTGATTTTGGTCCTGCAGAATATGCATATAGAACAAGTAGTAACTGGCCATTTGATTTGTTAAGAATATTTGCATTAACAAAACCGGCACAATTTTTTAGTCTAGGCATTGATTTAGACTCATACAAATATAACACTGAGTTTAATCAATATTTGGTCAACAATAGAAAACGCCAGACTAATAATGATAGTCCAATATACGGCTCAGGTACAGCTACCCATAGTTTATATAATTGGGTAGTTGATTATGCAAATTTAAACGGAGTTAATAACTACAGCGAATTAGTTGATTATATAGCAAATATCGATGTAAGACTTTCATATAGATTGGCAGGATTTAGTGATAAGTCTTTATTGAAATTCTTTGCTGAAAAGGGAAGCCCTAACAGTAGAAATGCTAGCTTACTCATACCTGATGAAAGTTTTACTATATTATTAAATGAAACACAACCATATAAGAACATCATTTATAGTAGTGTTATCATTCAAAAAACCAATGCGGGTTTTAGAGTATACGGTAATGATAGAGAAAGATCATATTTTATAGCAAACGATGCTAGATCGGATGGTCAATATGAAAATATTACTGTTGGTAGTCAGACCGTTAATTTATCAACTAACTTCTTTAATACTACCTCATTGTACTCTTATGGATACGAATTCACAACAGTTAAATCTTTAGCAAATTTCTTGAATGGGTATGGTTACTATCTACAGTCTTTGGGACTAGTATTTGAAGGGATAGAAAACGGTATAGAAATCAACTGGAGACAAATGGTTGTGGAACTTCTATATTGGATTGATTCTGGGTGGGAAGAGGGCAGTGTAATCAACTTAAACCCAAGCGCATCATCTATTTCTATTACAAATAAGATAGGTGTAATGCAATCAATGAGTGATGCTCAAAGCAGTATTTTGAATCAAAACTTGATTAACATACCAATAAGAGATTTAGGGATCACTAGAATAGGAACTAAGTTTACTGCAAAGGCATTGAATTCTGGTGACTCTATTAGCTTTTTTAAATCTAATGTAACTAGTTTTGAACATGTGGTGGTTTTTGATAACGTTACTGTTTTCAACGATACAATTTTTAACTTAATTTCTGGGTTAAGACAACAACGACTTTTTATTAAAGGCAGCAAAACTGCTACTTGGGACGGAACTCTAAATGCACCCGGTTTTGTTATCAATCAAGATAATGTTCCTGAATGGCAACAAAATACAAAATATAACAGAGGGTCAATAGTAAAATACAAAAATTCTTATTGGTCATATATTCCTGCGTTAAGCAATTCTTCTTCAACTTTTAAAACAGAAGACTGGAATGCAGTTGACTATCATTTAATGCAAAAAGGTTTATTACCAAATGCGAGTACTAGAGCAAAAGAATCTACTTTATATTATGATAGCAATATAACTAATTTAAAGAAAGACGCAGACCTATTAAGTTTCTCATTAATAGGATATCGACCACGATCTTACTTTAGTGAAATCAATTTGAATGACAATACTCAAGTTAATTTATACAAGAGTATGTTAGTAAACAAGGGAACAAAAAATTCTTTAAATATCCTATTAGGTGCAACATTACAAGAAACTGATTTAGATTATACGTTCCATGAAAACTGGGCTATCAAAAATTCTGACTTTGGCGGCACGATGAACAAAAACTTCATCGAAGTTACTCTTGATCAATCACTGTTACCGGGTAATCCTGCAATAGTATCAATTGTTAGAGGAACTACTGAAGCCGGGGCCCAACAAGAAATTCAATTTAATAACTTGAAAAATTACGGAACTGTACCAAAAGATGCTAACTTCTTACCTACAATTTCTGCAACTTCTTCAAGTAAGTTACCATCAGCTGGTTATGTAAATATTGATGACGTAGAAACTTATTCGTACTATCCAGGTACATTAAATGGAAGTACAATTGGAGACATATATAAGAATGATTATATCTGGGTGGCTGACGTTGTTGGTGAATGGAAAGTATATACTCCTATTAGAACAGGAGTCAATCTAATAACTGTGCGTAATAGCTTAAATAATCAAGCGTTATTTATTTTTGATAAGCCACACGATTTAGTAAAAGATACCTTATTTGGAATAATAAATTTTGGTACAAGTGTTAACGGTTACTATACTGTTATGGAAGTTATTTCTTTAACTTCAATATTAGTTATCAAAACGTTAGATAAGGCAGTCACTTCATTATCCGGCACCGGTATAATGTTTAAATTAGGTAATCAACGTGTTGAAAAAGCCAAAGACATTCTTGGATTACCTTTATTAAATTCAGAGTATGTAAAAAATAAAGTTTGGGTTGATAAAGATGTCAACGGCGAATGGAATGTCTTACAGAAATCAAATGTATACTCATACAAAACTTCTAACACGCCTAATGGTTCGTTATCATTTGGTGCAACTGTTTGTGCAACTGAGGGAGGATATTTAATCGCCGACCCCGATGTAGGTACACTTTACTATTATATCGATTCTCCATTATCAGCTACTGAGTGGAGATTGTATAAGAAGTTAGTAGGAAGACCTGGTTTTGGTCAAGCAATGGCAACCAATGACGAAATACTAGTAGTATCTCAGCCAGACCCGTTTGGTGACTTAAGCAAAATTTATATCTATAGAAAAATAGTAAATGATAAACTTAATGTACTTGTAGAAGAACAAGTGATGAGTTTTACTAATAGTATGTTTGGTGAAGGTATTATTGTAGGTGCTGTGGGAAGTTCTCTTGCACTATCAGGTGATGGAAATTACTTATATATTGGTGCTACTGATTTGACAGTAGTTGGAGCTCCGTCTAACTTAGGCTTATTCTTCTCTTTCCAATTAGATCAAGGTTTACTGTTCTATGATGTTGGCTTTACAATTAGTTCAACTGTTTCACCTGGGGCAACTCAATTTGAAATTTACGGAGATGTAGGTGCGTATGGTGCCGGACGTAGAGTTTCGTTTACTACTTACGGGGTAGGTGATAACCTTTATACCATTATCACTACACAGTATAATGCAAGTAAACAAACCACTACAATTTATATACTTGAAACAATTCCATATACCATTAGTACAGGTAGTACTATGTATTTGGCAGTGTTAAATTATAGTTTAGTTGGTGCTGTATCAAGCGAAAACTTAGGTGGTGTCCCAGACAGATTTGGAAATTCTCTTGCTACAAACTACGACGGTACTAAGTTATTTGTTGGAGCTCCTTTAGCAGATTTTAATTATGTTCCGGATACTGGAACAGTACTTACATACAATCGTTTAGTAGAGTCATGGGAAGTAGTTGGCGATAGTCCTAGAAATAGTGTAGCATTATTCTTTATATCATGGACACCAAACTATGGTTCTGCTATATACATCAATGATGTTAGACTTCATCCTTCATACTATGTACTAATTAGCAATGTATTAATAACTTTTGTGGAGTTAAAGTCCGGTGATATAATCACAGTGAGCAGTGGTAACGTAGTATTAATGCAAAAACTACTAGGTGGAACTCTTACACAAGATTTTTCAAATGGAGAAAAATTTGGCTTCTCATTAGACTGTAACGTTTCCGGAACTGACTTGATTGTTGGTAGTCCAAATAATTTAGATAATTTAGGTAATGAGGGTGCAGTGTTCCGATTTACCAATGAGGGCAAACGCACGGGCACGATTAGTGGTTTGTTTGATTGTCGCTTGTTATACCCAGTTGATATTTTAATTAATGGGTATAGAGTTCAGTTAGGTGACCCGGATCCATATGAAGGCATTGTTGGTGATGCCTACTATGTTGCTAATAGAATTAATTTGTCAGTAGTAAACAATGTGTTTGCTTATGCATTCACTGATGATGGTGGTCAAACTTATTTAAGAATTCGCCTACGTGATTTTAATTTAGGACCAGTTAATAACAAATTGAATATAACTGTCTTTGGTTCTAACTACTATCATGAAGATAAGTTCACCGGTGATGCATCTACCCTTTCTTTTGTATTAGCACATGCACCACCAAACAAATCATATCTAACAGTTACAATAGACGATTATGTAATCCCTAGTTATAACTATAGTTTGTCAGGTAATACATTGACTTTTGCTTCAGCTCCTTGGGATGACGGAAAAGTTGTAGTTAACTGGACTGAAGCACTTGCCGGTCCTTCTATAATTATGACACAACTAGGTATTGCCGAATATATTACAACAGAAGTCATAACTGATCCTAGACCAAACTCAAGAACTAGTTTTGGTTATAGCGTGAAGTTTAGCGAGTTAAATAGTTTTATTGTAGGTGCTCCTACTACAGACAGATATTTGAATACAACGTTTGACTTTACCGATGATACAAACAACCACAATGATTGTGTATTTGATAATAACTTCACTCAATGGGAAGATAATTATAAAAATGCAGGACAAGCCTACGTGTATGAATACATTGACTCACAAGGTGAAACGCTACTTTCTTTAGGTAATTATATATATTCACAATCTTTACCGGACTTAGAAACATCTTACGGCAAACAACCTTACTATGGTAAAGCAGTTGCATTAAGAAATAACCGAGCCATCATTGGTGCCCCAAATCATAAGTATAGTTCAGGTACTACTACTGGACGAGCAGTTGCTTATCAGAATTTATCCGGTGACAAGCACTGGTCTGTATTTAGAAAGTCATCTGAAATTACAGATGTGAATAAAATTCAAAAAGTTCAGTTGTACGATAATACTACTAATTTGACTTTAGACTCACTTGATTACTTTGACCCGTTACAAGGTAAATTATTAGGAACTATTGCAGTCAATCTCGACTACATTGCCGGTGTAGATCCTGCAGGGTATAACAATGACATAGCCACCGGTAACGTAGTCTGGTCAAAAAACAAAATAGGAACAATGTGGTTTGATATCTCTAGTACTAAATTCATTAATTACCATCAAGATGATATTGAATATAACAGTAAGTATTGGGGTTCCGTATTTCCGGGAAGTATTGTAACAGTTTACAGCTGGATAGAAAGCGATGTACTGCCTATTAATTATATTGGAGGAGGTACTCCGTATGATTTTGCAAGTTATAGCGTATCATATGAAACTGACGCTGGCGGAAATTTAAATGTTAGATATTACTATTGGGTAAGAAATACTAATATCCTATTCAGTGCTAAAGGAAAAACATTAACAGATACGGTAATTGAAAATTATATTCTAAACCCGCTTGGATCTGGTATTAGTTATTTTACAGCACTAAAATCAAATGTATTTGGATTATACAATATTCGTGATTCGTTGAGAGGAACCAAAACTAATTTACATATTGGTTATAGTTCAACATCAGTTGATATACCAATACACAGTGAAGTCAAGTTAATCCGATCAGATTTCCCTAGTGATTTCTTGCCTGGTTTACCTGATGGTAAAAATTATTTGATTCCAGAAGGATTGTACAAAAAGTTCATTGAAAGTTTAGCAGGGCAAGATGATAATGGTCAAGTTTTACCTAATTCAAATGTTCCTAAATTAGTTCAAATAGGTACAGGAGTACGTCCTGGACAAACTATGTTTATTAATAGAACTGAAGCGTTGAAGAATTATATAAAATATGCTAACAGTGTATTGAAGGGTTATCCGATAACTGAATTGCCTAATTTAACTTTTTTAAGTGATTCAGGTGACAATTATGACACTACTAAATATTGGAACTACACTTATTGGTGGGCTGAAGGATATTCAGACACAGTTAAACCAATATTTGAAGTCAACACATATCCTGATTTAATAAAAGAAACTGTAGCTGACGGCGCAATTGTGGGCGTCATTAAAAACCTTCAAGGGCATCGAGAGGTATATAAATTTACTTTTGGTTCATGGCAACGCATTGGACTTGAAAATGGAACTATAGAAATATCATCTAAGATTTGGAATCCTATAGGAGATGATATTGGCTATGGTGATAATTTCTTTGACGTACTAAGTTTTGATTCTTATCCAGTAACTGAAACAAAAAATATAATACGTGCATTAAATGAACAGATTTATGTAGGTGAGTTGCTAGAACATAGAAACAAAAGCCTAATATTGATGTTTGAATATATTCAAAGTGAAAATATTGAATCACAAAATTATCTTCCTTGGTTAAATAAAACAAGTTTAGCGGATGTAAGTTATCAAGTAAGAGAATTGAAATCTTATCAAAAATATCAAACTGAAAATATTAATTTATTAGAAGGATTTATCAACGAAGTAAAACCTTATCACACCGTATTGAAAGAGTTTTATTTTACATATTTTGGTACTGATGTGTACCAAGGTAGTATTTTTGACTTTGACTTACCAGCCAAATACAATGTAGATACAAGTAAATTTGAGTCTCCAAAATTAAAAAATACTAACTTTAATACTGAGAGTGATATTGTTGCTACTGATAACCTTTGGTCAACTGATACTGAAAACAAGTCTTGGTATGAAAATTATGGATTAAAAATAGATTCCGGAAAAGATCAAGTTATTGGCATATTAGGCAAGTATATGTCTACCTCATCACAAGAAATTATTCTAGAAACTGCGTATGGCGTACCAGTAACTGGCTTAATCAAAATTGATGATGAACTAATACGATACACTCAAGTTGATAGAGAACACAAGAAATTGTTTGGCATAAGCAGAGGGGTTGAAAATACAACCGTAACCGAGCACTTACCGGGCACAAAAGTATTCTCAGATTTGTCAGGTATTGTTGTAATTTTTGGTGGCAGAGGTTATGTTGACGCTCCTATTGTGAAAGCCAAAATAGACCTTACAAAATATTCTGCACCAAGAAAAGAAGCATCATTAAAGGCAGTCCTAATAGAAGACAGGGTAGTAGAGGTGCAAGTTTTAGATCCGGGGGAAGGTTACGTAGTTACCCCTGATATTGTATTTGAGCCTGCGTTTACAATAGATTTTAATAATACGCAATTAAATTATGAATATGATTTACTAGTAATTGACTCTGATCAATTGCAAACTGGCGATCAGGTAAAGATTGTATCAAACTCAAATACATTTGAGTCTATCTTACCGGGTTATTACTATGTAAAAGTATTGGGTTTTAACCAAGCATCAATACGATCAAATAAACCTGTTATTTCGTTGCATTATTCATTGAGAGAAGCACTATCAGGTGACCACAGAGTCTCATTTAAAACAAACAGATTAAATGTTTCATTATCATATACTCTTGAAATGGTTCCTAGAGCAATAGTTATTACCAATAATTCCATTGTACGAGGAATATCTCCAAAGTTAAGATTTGATCGAACCAGTTATAAATCATTAGTTGTTCCTTGGGAGTCCGGTATTTTTTGGCCTAGCATCTTTGTTAGTTTAGGAAATGACTCAAGTTCTAATTTAACGATGAGTTCTAGTACTGAGTATAAATTTGATCAATATACTGCTACATTAGATAATACAATTTCTATATCATCTTTTGCTGGTTTGGGATTAAAATTTAGCGTGTTTAATGAAATAGCTATTGGTGAATATTATGTAACTATAACCTCACCTGGAGTAGGATTTAGAGTTAATGACACTATTACTATTACCGGAGACAATTTGGGTGGCTCTACGCCATCAAACGATGTTATAATTACGATTACTCAAATTACAGGAACAGGATCAGCTGGGCCGATCAAAACAGTTAGCGTTAGCGGCGACCCGTACATTCCAGAAGATATCAATGCTAACGAATTACTACTACAAAGCAAAATACTTACAGCTAGTTTGCAAGGTGCAGTTATGCCTATTGTCAGTGCTAGTTTAGATCCATCAGATGACGGGGCAATAATAAAAGTTAACTATGTTCCTAGTAACTTAAAACCAGGACAAGTTAAAGGACTAAAAACTCAATTCTTTAGAAATCTGCCATCTTACACATATAATGATACCGGTGCAAATTTTAAAGCAACATTTGAAATTGGAGAAACTTCAACTTTTCAAGGAACCATTGCAGGTACAACACTAACAGTAACTTCAGCACCTGTGAGTATAGGTATCAGTATCGGTGATTTACTAACCGGTGGTTCAATTGCGACGGATGTTTATATCGTAGAAAGAAAAACAGGTACAAGTATAAGTACAAATAGTTCTTGGACTATTAGTTCGCCAGTAACACAAGTGTCTACTGTAACTTTTACAGTTACACCAGTGACCATGACAGTAACAGAAGTTACTAAAGGTAAGTTGAGTGCTGGACAAACGTTATCAAATAGTGAACTTGTTTCGGGTACTAAAATAGCTTCAGTTATTGTAGGAACAACGGGCGGCGTAGGTTACTATAAAGTAACTAAAGCACAAACAATTACAACCCCAATAAGTATTCAAACAAACGGCGGCGCTATTTTTGAAATACACAGACCAAACTTTGATCCACAAATTATTGTTAACAGATACTATTTAAAAATAATTGACCCCGGCACTATCTATAAAGACGGGGACGTTATAATTATACCCGGAAATGATTTAGGTGGTGTTACCGGAACAAATGATGCTGTTATTGATATTAACTATGCAAACGATACCACTGGTGAAATTCAAATATCTAAAATTAGTGGTCTATCAGTTGGCTTTACTGCAAACTATTATATTTTCCCAGTAACTCCAACAGAGTTAAAAATATTTAGTGATTCAGGACTAATCAAACCAACACCATTCACTGACTTTATTTTTAAGAGTGACGGCACTTCTGATTTTGCATATTTAGCAGAACCACTAATTACTAGTGGTGGGTATAAGTATGTTGTATCTGCGTTAGTGTCTTATAATAAAAAGGTATATCGTTGTATCGAAAGTAACAGTGATGATTATTTTGATTACAAAAAATGGCAAGAAGTTAATGTCGATGACCGTTCATTAAATGCAGTTGATCGTATTGCAGGTTATTATGAGCCTACAATTAATATGCCTGCAAAAGATTTGGGACAGCTATTATTGGGTGTAACTAATCCTAATCCAACATATCTTGGCAATAGTTTTGCACCTGACGAAGTGCTTCCGTTAGATTCTATTATTAAGGATACTAGATTCTATCCAAGAGACATCAATATAAATGCTATGATACCTATTTTAATCTATGATCAGTCACATACTTTGATTAGAACAGAATACGTAGCTATCGGAGAAGCTAATAACGAATCATTACTAATGGCAAGCGACAATGGTACAGTATGGTTAAAAACTACATTAATTGATTGGTCATTTAAAGATTTTCATATCGGTGATATTGGCGTGAGTGATATAGCATTCAATGGTTTCTTCTATGTAGCAACAACTACTAATGCAAAAACCGGATTACTTGTAAGTCCTAATAAAGTTAATTGGGTTACTATCGGAGAACAAATCACATTTGATTTTGGCGGCTACAGCAATGCTGGGTATGATGAGTTGCAAATTGATTGTCCTGAAACCCCACTAAACTCTATAATTACTTCAGGTGAATCATTCATTGCATGCGGCATGTACCAAATTGTTAAGAGTGATGATGGAATATTGTGGAGAAGTGTTTATACTAATACAAGTAGACTATATCAAAATTTAAATGATATAAAGTATGTTGAAACTACTGGCTATGCAGGATTCCTTGCTGTGGGTATTGGAAATAAAGTAGTATCTGGTAACGAAACTGCTGCCCCTGTTATTGAGAGTTATGGTAAAATACTGCTTAGTGATTCCGGAGAAACGTGGGGAGAAAGTTCAGTACAGTTTACAACTAATGAATTCTTTGGTGTAGCGTCATCTAATCAATTGATTGTTGTTGTCGGTTCCGGCGGAGATTTGTGGATAAGTTTGAATGCTAGTAACTGGGGACAAGTAACAGTAGATGACTATAATGGAGATCCTATAACCTCTACATTACGAGATGTAATTTATGCAAACAATACTTTTATTGCTGTGGGCGATAATGGAATAATTATTACTTCTAGTGACGGATATGTTTGGCAAGCTAGCAACACTAATGGTCTAACTAACAATCTAATCAATATATCATATGACGGAACACATTTCTTTATAGTAGGTTCAAATGGTTCGATGTTCAGAAGTTTAACCGGAGACTTGTGGACTGATATTAGTAATGTTGTTGTTACTCAACCTTATTATGAAATTAAAGGTAGTGATTTCTTAACTGGTTATGGTCCTGAAGAAATGATACCCGGAGTAGTTAGTGATACTATTTCATTTAGAGTAACGACAAGACCTGGATCTTGGTGGGATGTTGAAACTGTTTCTCAAAGTAAACTTTATGGTTATACTGGTTTCAATATGAAATCTAGAATCGATAGTAGCGGTGACTCTGTATTGAGTTTTGCTGATATGGTTACTACCCCTGCACAACTATCAGTATTTGTAGTTGACAATGACACCTTTATGGGACCTAGAATCTATCAAGGTTTTGATTATACTGTTAATTGGATTACTAAAGAAATAACTTTAATTAATGCTCTATCTCCAAATACTTCATTGTTGATAGAAGTATACGAAATAGGTAACGGCAATCAAATCGCAAGGGGAACTACTGATAATGTTCCGTTAAAAACAAATTCTATGACAGGAAATAGCGAAATTGAATTAAATTCATGGTATATATTACTTGAAACTCCGCTGGTATATCATAATGGATCTCGTTTAGTATATGGAACCGATTACACAGTTGAGTTAAGTGATAATAATCTAATGTCAATTCTGTTCGATAATGTATATGATCCAGAAGTTGATTTCATATCATTTGCTATCCTTCAGGATAGCACAACTATAAATGATTATAATACTGACGATCATTTTGGATATAGTATTCCGGAGACACAAGTATTTGAGTACACCTCATCAACTACATTTACTTTATCAAATAATCTTAACTATCTTGGGTCAGCTTCAGACAATGAAGACAATGCAATCATTGAATTAAATGGATTAAGATTAAAACCGGCAGATTATACCATTAATGCAGTAGCAGGTACAGTAACTGTACCAAGTGCCGGATCAGGAGATATTGTTGCTGTTACATCTTACCATGAAACAAAACGACAATATTTAAACACTGATACTACGACTTCTTTTGTAAGTGTTCCAATTTCATATGTTGATAACAGTTCGTTTGTTGATGTTTCTGTTGTGTTTTTAGGTAATCCTGGATTTGTCACTGGTGATTATGTTGTCTTAGATGGATTTAGCTCATCACCTCAATTGAATAATATACAAGTATATCTATTTGCTAATAGTTCTTTTGTGAACGGCGGAGACACATATTACCCGTACACATTATATACCGATAGCGGATTAACAACTCCTATTCGTAGTGTAAATGTAAGCGTTAACCAATATGAACAACCTCTTGGATTTGTTACTAAAGTTAGCAACTTGATTCCAATTACAATTTCTTCGGTGGCCATTACAAAAACTGCTCAAACTTTCTATGTTGTGCCAAAAGATACAAACAGAACTTGGGTCACAATTAATGGAAATAGAGTTTCTCCTAGCCAGTTAAGATTTGTCCCAGGAGAAAATTCAACTAAGTTGAACATATTAACGACAGTTAATTCAGGTGATCAAATAATAGTAACTTCAATGGTTCCGGGTGCTTCTCCAAATAGCAACACATATCTGTTAGATATTAATAAGTCACATGAGGCATCAGTATATCAAGCTGATATTAAGAAGACTGCTTGGATAGTACCGTCACGCCGTACTGAGGGCGGAAGCCCAGATTTTATTGCGTCAGATGACACTATTTACTTGAACAATGTTTCATATGTTGTACATCCCGACACTAAGATAATACAGATTAATGGAGAGAAAATTCGATTTACTACGGTAGACTATGCAGAAAATACAATATCAGGATTGACTCGAGGAATAGAAGGAACCGGACAGGTATTAATACATAAGGTTAATACTACGGTATTCTCAATATCTGCGTCAACTAAATTAGAAAACGATTATTATAATAGACTTTGGTACAATAAACAAGCCGGGGATCCTATTCAACTCAGTGATAATATCCCGGTAAAATTCTTAAATATCGGTCTACAATGAGAGATAAATAAATGATTATGAACGAAAAACCCATTGATGTAGAGCAACCCCAACAAGATTCTACCCCTGCCCCAAATGAGCAGGGAGGGTTTATCTTTAGTTCTAGTATTAAGATATCTGATCCTAATACCAAAGAGATTATATTACATATGCGAGGCGACGATTAATGTCACAAGTAACAATTCCTATTCAAATTGAGGGCTTTTTGAAAGTTTTCGACCCCAACAACGGGGAAGTTTTTTATGACGGACACAATGCTATTCACTATGAAAATATCAGTGTAGCAATTGCAGATACACTAAGCAGTCGAGGTTACGGTAGTATTCTTAGAATGGGTTTTGGTAACGGTGGCGCAAGCGTAGACGAAACCGGAGTTATCACATATTTACCTACTAACACTACTGGACAAAATGCTTCATTGTATAATCAAACTTACGTAAAAGTTATCGATGATACTAGTATTTTAAACACAGACCCTAGTAGAAATAAAATGATTGTAAATCACCCTACAGGTAAGGTGTTTTCTGATATTATCATTGAATGTATATTAGATTACGGCGAGCCTCCAGGACAATTAGCATTTGATAATGGAACTAGAAATGCTTCATCGTTTGTTTTTGATGAAATAGGACTAATTGCAGATTATGGAAGCGATGCTAACGGAAATGAACTTACTAAACTTTTGACTCATGTGATTTTTCACCCAATTCAAAAGAGTTTGAATAGACAAATTCAGATTGACTATACAATCCGAATTCAAAGTTTGACCAACTTAATCACGGTTTAAAGATAAATATATTAATATTGCGGAGTAAAATAAATGGCATACCAAATACTTAGAACTAATGGATCAACCCTGACAACAATTCAGGATGGTACTATTAATACTACTAGCACATCACTACAATTACCAGGACGAAATAAAGCAGGGTATGGTCAAGCATTGAACCAAAACTTTGTCCGACTAACTGAAAATTTTGCTAGTGACGCACCCCCACCAAATGCGTTAAAAGGTCAACTTTGGTATGATACTTCCGGTGCAGAATTATACGTTTGTCCAGCTGACGGACTAACTTCTAAAAGTTCTTGGAGCAAACTAGCTAGCACAGGTGGATCCGGTGGTCTTGTAACAATTGGAGCGTTACATGTAACTGGTGATTCTGAAATCAACGGTAATCTTTCTGTTGATGGTTTTATTCTCGGGGACTCTATTACTGCCGCTACTGGTACTATTACAGACTTGAGTGGCACTTCTATTGATTATTCTACTGGTACTATACTTACTTTAAATAGTCAAGCAATTTCAACCGGCTCTGCTAGTACTGATGGTACTCTAACTGGTAAATGGGCTGTAATTGGTCCTACTAGTGGTAACGCAATGACACTAACTGGTAATTTACGCTTTTCTGCAAGCACGTATGGCATTAGATCAGACAACTATATGTACGCAAATGGTGCGGCCTTTACACCAACAGGTACCTATAATAGTTCTAACGTTGCGCTTTATTTAGCCGACGATAACGTCAGTGGATTTAAGGGTAATATTGCTCCTAACAAGGTTACCACTAATTTCTTGGCAGGTGGAGGCAAGATTCAGGGTACTTGGACGTTAGATGCTAACGCAAGATTTCAAGCAACATACGCTGACTTAGCTGAAAGATTTGAAGCAGATGCAGTATATGATCCGGGTACGGTTGTCGAACTTGGTGGTGAGAAAGAAATCACTGCTGTAGTTGAAGATTTAAGTGATACCGTGTTTGGAGTTGTAAGCAACACGGCAGCTTATTTAATGAATAGCAAATCAGGGTATACAGATGCAACTCATCCTCCGATTGCAATTAGCGGTCGTGTCCAAGTAAAGGTAAAAGGATCAGTTAAAAAGGGTGATAGACTTGTTAGCGCAGGAAGTGGGTATGCAAGGTCAGCAAATAAAGAAGAAGTGACAGCATTTAATACTATCGGTCGTTCGCTAGGTGATAAATTAGATGATACAGATGGAACTGTTGAAGCAGTTGTAATGTTGAAATAAGAAGGAAAAATAATGGCATATCAAAAAAGCGGAAAAATCGAAGCAGAAGACTTAAACCAAATTCTGTTAAATGTTAATTCAGTACTTAGTTCCTTAGGTCAAACTACTATTTCTAACGTAGTTCCATTTAATAAGATGACATATACTGAATGGAAAAACGTAATTGAAACAATTTCTAATCTTGCAAATCAGCAAGGAACAACCATAACTAGTTTAAGTTCACCTATATTAGGGGATACAGCAACTTATGCTGCCGCATTGATGACAAATCAAAGTACTATTGTTACTAATAAATTTAATGCAAAACTTCTTGGAACATTTGTATATAACGGTACCGAAGTCCCGTCAGCTTGGAAGGAGTATGCAACATTTACTCAAAGCGTAACTTTTACCAATGCAACAATGGCTCAATATTATTTTAATGCAGGAGGTCAACTTGCATTACAGTTTGTTCACCCAGCTAGTAGTACTGGTATTGACGGAGTATTTAATGGACTAGCCACTAATTGCGGCACAATTGTATTAAGCGGTCATAGTTCAGGCACAAGAAGTATTGCCGACGTAATTTATAACGGTGTTACCTCGATTCCCAACCAAATACCGAGGCAAGGCAATACACCTACTATTGGTACTAATTTGGGCTACGCTGGATTAACTACAACTCGACAGTCAATATTTAAACAAATTGGTGCAACATACACGAATCCGGCAGTCGGCGGCGGAACATATAGTCAAAACAGTATTGAAGTTTTTGCTTATACTTCAAATAACGGAGCAACAATTAATTTTGAAACAACTTGGGATGAAGTTCCTAATGGTTTAAACACAGGTGCAGGATCATATACTGGTCCTGATTCAGTGACTAGAGCCAGAACTACTACGTATCTAGTTATTAGACCGCCGGCAACAACCTATATCACCAAGTCTTGGGGAACAATAGTGTTTGCCGGTTCAGTTGTTAAAGCATAAAATTCTTTAGTATTGATTACATCCAGTAAATACTTTCAGGAGTATACATGGATACTAAAGAACTAATCAATGAAGCTAAAGCACGGTTTAATCATAATTCGGCTAAGGCTTATCTAAAAAGCAAATACCAAAGCAAATTAATAGTCGCTGACCAAGGCGGGCTATGGACAGCAACTCCCGAACTAATAGGATTTTTATCTAGTATCAACAATAGGTATGTAGTTATATTAGATTCATACGAAAATCCTATTCGTGTTGATATTAACAAATTACAAATAAAATTAACAGAAACTTATAACATTGTTATGGAACAATGGCATACTGAGTTATCAACATTAGAGAAGATTAGATGAGTAAGGGTGTGTTGTTATTTGCATTTAACAACGGAACTACTGACTATTTTAAAATGGCAGTAGCCACTGCAAACAGAGCCCGTGAATTCTTAAATCTAAAAACCACAGTAGTTACAGATTCCAATACAATTTTAGAGAATTATTCTCATAATTTTGAGAATGTGATATTGGTTGATTCTGACAAAAGCAATAAAAATGTAGACAATCAAATATGGATCAACAAGGGAAGATATCAAGCATATGACCTATCTCCGTATGATGAAACATTATTATTGGATACAGATTATCTTATCAATAGTGATACATTACTAAAACCATTTGAGTTATATGAAGATTTCATGTGTCATAATACCACTGAGTTTTTAATGAAACCAGAGGCCGAGCAAGAGAAAATAAGCAAGTACTCTTTCAACACACTTTGGGCAACAGTGATTTACTTTAAAAAAACAAAAAAAACTAAACTAATATTCGACACTATAAAGATGGTTCAAGAAAACTATCAACATTATGTCAATATATATAACCCTACAGTAGGATTCTTTCGTAATGATTTTGCTTTGACCTTTGCACTACGTATAGTTAATGGGCAAACTGAGGATAAGAATAATTATATCCCTTGGCCACTAACACACGCGGATAAGGATGTTACAGTTATCTCAAATAATAATCATCCTTATAATGTTTCATATGCTTTATTATATGATAACCATACCCGACATAAAGTAAAGAAAGAATATATTACGATTAAAGACAAAGACTTTCATATGCTCAGTAAAGAAAACTTTATGGAGGTAGTATGAGTCATGGCTTTGTAATTATGGCACAGAACACATCATCTGTTGATTATGTAAAATGTGCAGAGCATTTATCTAAAAGTATTACTAGGGTCATGCCTGATGCCAGTATAACTATTATTACAGAAAACTTATTACCTTACGGGGACTTAGCTAAAGATAGTGATTGGAAACTAATCAATGATTGGCAAGTATATGAAGCCAGTCCATATGAATACACTATCAAACTTGAAGCGGATATGTTTATTCCAAAAGATATTTCATATTGGTGGGAAGTATTAAAATCACGTGATTTAGTAGTAAGTAGTACGATTAGGGATTATACTAACCAAATCTCAGATGTTAAAGTATATAGAAATTTTATAACTAACAATCAATTACCAGACGTGTATAACGCAATCACATACTTTAAAAAGTCAGAGACCGCAGACAAGTTTTATAAAATAGTACGACATGTTTTTGAGAATTGGGACGACTTCAAATCTATGCTAAAATGTGATGTTTCAGAAGTAGCAACTACAGATTGGGTATATAGTATTGCTTGTCATATTATGGGCGTAGAAAATACTACAATGCCCAATTTTAGCGAGTTTAGTTTTATACATATGAAATCTTTCATAAATAATCTTACAATGGATGATTGGACTAAAGAATTGATATACGAATTTCAACCCGTACTTAAAATCGGGACGATTGTGCAAGAATATCCATTTCATTATCATATTAAATCGTTTAGTGATGTTATAGGAGAACATAATGGAAAATGAAGAATTAGACCTTGGCGCAATGTTGTTTGAATATTCTAAAACTATTGAACCTAAATTACCCGTTCCCACGGAATTTAGGTTGTATTACAGTGAGGATGGTAGTATAATAACTTATTCATGTGAGGAAATTGAGGGTAATTATATTGTCATTGACGCTGAAACATTTGCTATAGGTAGGCAAGATATAAAAATAATGGACGGGAAGATTCAAGTTATGGAACCTACATTTATAGTAACTAAGTTAGTTGAAGCAGACAATGGAATTTCCTGTGCAGCCGAAGATATTAGTATTCCGGTTTCTGATGACCATGAAGGTGATAGCAAGAAATGGGAAATAAAACAAGATGAGTTCAAGTTTAATTGATGTAGCAGATTTAGATTGTATTTACCTAAGTTATGACGAGCCACAAAAAGAAGAATTCTGGTTAAAAATTAAAAATATGGTGCCATGGGCACGTAGAGTAGACGGAGTTAAAGGTAGTGACGCCGCACATAAGGCAGCAGCCGAAGCAAGTGATACTGAACGTTTCATATTGATTGACGGGGACAACATGCCTAACATGGAGTTCTTCAATCTTACCCTAGACTTCACAGACAAGCACGAAGATTACAAAAAAGCACAATATCGTTGGAGAGCAGTTAATGCTATCAACGGGTTGCGCTATGGAAACGGCGGCATGAGTAGTTGGACAAAAGAGTACGTAATGAACATGCGTACACACGAAGCAAGTGATGGTAATGATACTCATACAGTTGACTTTTGTTTAGACTATAACAACAGTTTGTATTGGAGTATGTACGATTGTTACAGCACAACTCACCCTAACGGTACACCTTTTCAAGCATGGCGCGCCGGATTTCGTGAGGGTGTAAAAATGTGTTTAGTCAACGGACGCAAACCTGAGATAGAAGAATTCAAACGCAATGTATCCGGTCGTAATTTCAATCACTTAACTATTTGGCACAATGTAGGTGCTGATGTAGAGAACGGAGAATGGGCTATTTTAGGAGCACGTATGGGAACATATATGACTATGTTAACAGATTGGAATAGCAAACAAGTCCAATGGTTCGATAACTACCCGTCAATGTGGGAAGAATGTAAAGATAAAGATCCTGTACGTGAATCTGCTTTGTTTGGAGTCTCATTAAGTGATAAGCTAGGCTTACCAATGTGTACATTAGACGAATACCAAAGTAAATTTTTTAAGCGTCATTATAATAGTGACAAACACAATCTAGGTCCTCTAGTGCGTGAGATAGATGTAATACGAAAAATAGAAGGTTGGTAAACAATGGATAATTATAAAAATCATTTAAATAATGTAAAACAAAAACTAGATGAGGTGAGCCCTAGTTTCTGTGTGGCAAAATGGAAGCAAGTTACAATGCATTTACAGAATGGACATACTCATAGTTGCCATCACCCTAGCACACATCTAGTGCCATTGGATGAGATTGCAGTTAATCCTTCTGCACTTCACAATACTAATTTTAAAAAGCAACAACGCAAAATGATGTTAGAAGGAACTCGTCCTAGTGAATGTGACTATTGCTGGAGAGTAGAAGATAATTCTACTGACAGTTTTTCGGATAGAGTATATAAAAGTGCAGACCAATGGGCATTTCCTCACGTAGCCGATATCACTAATAAATCATGGGATGATAATGTTGACCCTAGCTATGTAGAAGTATCATTTGGTAATGTCTGTAACTTCAAATGTAGTTATTGTGCCCCTCATATTAGCAGTCAGTGGATGGAAGAAATCGAACGTCACGGTCCATATCCAACTGTCAATAAATTCAATAACTTGAATTGGATCAAAAGTCAAAATATGATGCCTATTGCTAACAAGGATGAAAACCCATACATAGATGCATTCTGGGCTTGGTGGCCTAAGATGTATTCTAGCCTACATCATTTTAGAATCACCGGCGGAGAACCATTATTAAACAAGAACACTTTCAAAGTGTTAGATTATATTATTGCCAACCCTAATCCTAACTTAGAAGTTTCTATTAATACGAACATGAATCCTCCTGATGATTTGTTTGACAAGTTCCTAGAGAAATTGAAAATCATTGTTGACGAGAAAAAACTTAAAAAGATTAAGATATTCACTAGTGCTGAGGCGCATGGTAAGCGAAGTGAATATATTAGATTTGGTATGGACTATGATAAGTGGCTTAGTAATATTCACAAGACATACGAAACTATACCCACTATTCAGTTTACTGTAATGAGCACCTATAATATTTTAAGTGTGACTAGTTATATTGAATTCTTAAATGATATATTACACATTAAACGCAAGTATGGTAAGTCTGATAGCAACAAGACCCCTATGTTGCTAGATATTCCTTATCTAAGATTCCCCGAACATCAGACTATATTTTTAGCAGACGAGGCTATGCTTCCGTTGATTCACGATCAAGTAACACACATGTATCGTAATCTAGAGTGTAAGAGTTGGGAAGGCACTGCTAATAAAGGATTTTATGAGCATGAAGCTGACAAACTAAAGCGCATCTATGAAATGGCAAAGAATGCAGTAGAAAACAAAAATGAATTTGTAGACTGGAATCGTCACGATTTGGTTAAATTTGTAGATGAACATGACCTTCGTAGGGGAACAAACTTCTTAGAAACTTTTCCTGAAATGGAAAACTTTTATAACATGTGTAAGGAGGCGGCATTATTATGAAATTTATAGCACATAGAGGTAATATTCTAGGACCAAACGTTGAGTATGAAAATACTCCCGGCTACATACTATCAGCAATTGATAGTGGGTATGATGTAGAAGTAGATGTATGGTATATTAATGGTAAGATTATGTTAGGTCATGATGAACCTACACATGAAACAACATTAGACTTTTTACAACGTGATGAAATTTGGGCACACGCTAAAAATTTACCATCATTAGAATACCTATTAAACAACACTGTTCATTGTTTTTGGCATGAGAATGATGAGAGAACATTGACTAGCAGAAACTATATTTGGACATACCCTGACAAAGATACTGTACCGAATAGTGTTTTGGTAGTGTTAACTGAACATCTAAATTTAAAAGATAAAAATATTTACGCAGTATGTGGGGATTATATTGAAACCTGGAAATCTTAAAATAGCATTATGCTTCAGTGGTCAGCCTAGGACTTGGAGAAAATGTATTGAATCTTGGAAGCAACATGTTATCCAGAATAATAATGTTGACATATTTTGTCACCTTTGGGACTATAATTCTATACCAAACTCAATAGCAGATGGTCCTGCTGATACTTGGTTATCCCCCGAAGGTGATTTGGCTGAGTTAATTGGTATACTAAATCCAAAAAAATATATAATAGAACCGGCAAAAACTTTCGTTCCCATCAGAAAAAATCAGCCTATTGTTTTTTCTAACTTTTTAAGTCAGTACTATGGTATCATGTCAAGTGCTAGAATAAAAAGAGAATACGAAATTGAAAACATGATTCAATATGATATAGTAATAAGAATGAGATATGATGCATTCTTTACGGCTCCTGTAATATATAACCAACATCCGAGTGTTATAGAAGATAACTCAATGTACTGTTTTCACGTTGGTTGGGATCATCTTACCAATAGCGGTCGTTTAGGGGATATATTTTGGTATTCTGATTCACAGACTTATGATATCCTTGCTGATTATTATTTAAACATACATACTATAAAATTGAAATATAGCTTTAATAGGAAACCTGATATGCACCAATTATTTTTTCACTACGCTAAAAAGAATAATATCAAGTTAATTGTAAATCATTGGGATATCAAATTATTCCGTGAGTCAGCCGAACTAGCATTTTCCAAGGGCAAAGATGGATTCGAAATCTGGTAAAATTGCAATATGTATTAGTGGATTACTTAGAACGGGGATAAAAGCACATCCTTGTTTTAAAAATTTCTTTGGCGATTTAAATGCAGATATATTCTATCATACATGGGGATTGGATGACGAAACGCATAGAACAGTCAACGACCTATATAAGCCTACTAGTTATATCAACCAACAACCATTTGAATTGAATTCAATGGGGTCATTTGGAAACATGTTTTATAGCATAATGATGGCAAATGAATTGAAGAAGAAACATGAAATAAAAAATAACTTTCGGTATGACTTAGTAATCAAAACTAGGTTTGATTTAGTTTTTCCAGAATTTAATAAATTTAGTAACTCAAAAATCGATCCTAGAACAATTTACAGTTCAGGTGGAGACAACGGAATCAATCATACTGATTATGAACATCACGGAATAGCTGATTTAATTTTTTGGGGTGATAGTGAATCTATGGATATTGCTACTAATACGTTTATGTATTATAAGCATAAAGCATTACCCAATAATCAGTTACTAATATCTGGTGTTAAATTTGATCCTGAGTCTAGTTTCTATAGTCCGGGTAATATGATTTATAATAGATGTATTATGCAAAATATTCATGTAGTTAAGTTTGCTGCCTGGCTTGGTGAAGTGCCGTGGCGAGATGACGTAAGTGATTTAGATCCTTTTCGGGATTATACTTTAATAAGAGAAAGATATCAAAGATTATGAAAAAACTAGTAGTAGTGGGAGATAGTTGGACATACGGTAGTGAGATGAAAGATCCAACACTTCCTACCACTGTCAATGACTGGGACGCAGAAAATGATACATATCGGAGTACTAGAATATGGCCTACAAAACTTGGTAATATGTTTGGGACCTCAGACGTAGTTAATCTAAGCTATCCTGCAGGTAGCAATGATAGAAGTGTTAGACTTTTAGTAGGATGGTTGACACAAGAATATCTAAGTAAAGGTAAAGATACAAGCGAATTATTTGTTGTAGTAGGGTTGACCAGTCCGGAACGAAAAGACTTCTTTTATGTAGATGAAAAAATACGTAACTGGATTACTATATGGCCAATGTGGTCACATGATTACATGCAAGAACCACTGCGTAGATTTGGTAGATTATATGCTGAATATTTTTGGAATGTAGAAGAATCTACACACAGATATCTGCAACAAATTTTCTATCTACAAACATTATTCAAACATTATAATATTAAATTTTTGTTCTTTCAAGCATTCTATCAACGCCAAGATATGCATATTAAACAATGGACTGATGATCCTTATGCTAGACATTATCAAAGTCAACCGGATGGAATGGTATGGGACCTTATTGATGAAAAAACTTTTATGCATAAGAATGATGAGATCCATAGTTTTCACAACTATATTACAAGCCATGATCCTGATCCTGAAAAGAAATCAGTTATTCTAAATATGCATCCCAGTGAGTTAGGACACACACTGTGGGCAGAGCATATGAGAGATTATATTACGGAGAATAATTTATGGTAACACACATTGCAATATGCGGAGATAGTTTTGGCGTAGGTACTGGATTACCTGATGATAGATGTTTTGAAGATAGTTTCGGTGGAGTCGTTGCAAGTCATTTTGATTTACCTTTAAAAGTATATGCACGTGCAGGCTGTTGTAATTTTGTAATTTATCTTCAAGTAAAAAAGATTATAGAACAAATTCGCCGCGATCCATCTTATAAACCGTTAGTGGTAATCACTACTACATTCCATGAAAGATTAATTTTTCCATTAGATGACGGTACAAAATATAAAAAGCCAAACTTGTCAGATGTTGAATATAAATCATATATTCCATACCATGGTACAACACCTACTAACGGTAGAGAATTAGCATTTGGATCAAACGATGCAAGATTGATATCCGAAACAATCTCAAATATTAATTACTTTCAATGTGGAAAGGCACCGGGCATTGCTAAACTATTTGAAAAAGTTAATAAATCAAAATTTGAAGCAATCAAGTATTATTATACCGAATTATTTGACACTGGTGTTAAAGGTGAGTATGATCAAGCATTAATAATTACGATGCATTTTTTGCTGAAAAAATTTAACATACCGCATATGATTATGGGTTTCCCATCATTAGAACTTACTTATATTGAAAACTTCATGCCAAATGAATGGGGATATTATACAAGATTATATCCTGATACTATGGGTAGTTCACATTGTAATGAAGAGGGCAATAGGCTCGTAGGTGAAAATGTTATTAACTTTATTAAAGAACATCACTTGATATGAATATATTGTTTGGATTATGTGGCGCGGGTAAACGTTTTCGTGATGTGGGTTATACTATACCTAAATACATCATTGATGTTAATGGATCTCCCATGATTGAACATGCAGTAAAGACTTTAAAAATTTTGGGCGATGTATTTTTTATTGTATTGAAAGAACACATAGATCAATACCCGCAAATTAAAGATATATTGTCACCTATGGGTACTATCATAGTTAGCGAATTTACTACCCAGGGCGCCGCGCAAACATTGTTACTAGCCAAAGATTATATTGATTTAACTAAGCCCTTGATATCAGTTAACGGAGATCAATATTTAGATTGGGACTCTAGTTGCTTTAATTCAATGCTATGCGATTATCCTAATACTTCATATATTTTAACATACAAGGAAAATGATACTAAGTGCAGTTATATTAAAAAAAATGAAAAAGGTGATATTATTGAAGTTAGAGAGAAACAAGTTATAAGCAATGACGCAACTGTAGGAGTGTATCATTGGGCAAAAGCATCTGATTTCTTTACGGATGCGGAAACAATGATTGCAGAAGATCACAAAGAGAATGGTGAATACTATGTTGCACCAGTTTATAATTATTCGATAAAGCGTGGGCTAAAAGTAAAAAATTATGAATTGCATAGTAAAGAGTTCTGGCCAATTGGCACACCAAAAGATTTAGAAAACTTTATTAACCGTAATGCCTATATGAATTTTGGAAAATAGATATGAAAATAGCACACATAGAACAATTCACAAAGGGTTGGTTTGTTGGTAACTTTGATCCTAGCTTGTTGAAAGCTGATTTTGAAGTAGGACTACATCAACACAAAGCCGGAGAATTCCACCAAGATCATTTTCATAAATTAGGTACAGAGATTAATGTTATAATAGAAGGTCACTTACTATTAAACGGAAATGAGTTCGGCCCGGGTGAAATTTTTGTATTAGAGCCATACGAAATTAGTCAAGTAGAGTATCTAACAGATGTTAAATTAATCGTAGTTAGAGATATTAGCGATCCTAATGACAAATATGAAGTAGAAATAAAATGAACATTTATATCAATGAGATACCCACAGACCATATTAAAGTAACATATCAAGTTACCTCTACTAAAAATCTATCTATTGCGGCAGAGGCAATTGCTATAGGACAGAGTATCGGCAATCCATCTGTGCGAAATGAGTTTGAATCACCTGAATTAGTTAGTAATCATTCTGCTAAAATATTAGGAGATAAAAATGAATGGTCTAAAATAACTGATGGTGAAATAATTATTGGTTATCCGTTAGTAAATATTGATTGGGATGAAGATGGTGTATCACAACTACTTTGTATGATTCAAGGTGGACAGCTTGACATAGATCATGTAGTTAAGTGTAGAGTAACCGACATTGATATAACTAATTTGCCTATGCTTAAGCCAAAGTTTGGTCTTTCGGGTATAAGAGAATTAACTAAAACATATGATCGACCTTTATTAGGATGTATATTAAAACCTAAGACAGGACTACGCCCTAAAGAACTATCATTATTAGTTAAGGAAATGATTGATGGTGGGGCTAACATTATTAAAGAAGATGAAATTTTAGGATCACCCTCATACTGCAATTTAGAATCACGCTTACCCTACATTAGAGATATTATACAAGATAAGAATGTAGTTTATCTTACTTGCATTAACAGCAATCCAGACAAACTTATAGAAAAGACTAATACTGTTAAGATGCTAGGGGTTAATGGTATACATATTAATATCTGGAGTGGTTTAGGTAGTTATGCCGCTGTTCGAAATAAAAATTATCCACTAGTCATGCATTACCAAAAGAGTGGTGATAAGATTTTAACCAATATACATAATCCATATGGTATCGATTGGATAGTTCTATGCAAGTTAGCAATCATTAGTGGTATCGATACTATACATGCCGGAATGTGGGGCGGATACTTAAGTGATGATCCTGTGTACCTTAAAAATATTATGGACACATTAACTAGTCACAATGTAGTCCCTGCATTGAGTTGTGGAATGAATGCAACATTAATACCACAAGTTACCGATAAGTTTGGTGTTGATTACTTAGCGAATGTAGGCGGGGCATGTCACACACATCCTGATGGAATTAAGGCTGCTGTACGGGAATTACGAAATGCCATCGACAGATAACATCACAATACTTAAAGGCGGTTCTTTAAATTCAACATGTCTACATGAAAACTCTATGGGTAAGTTTGTTAGAAAAAAAATAGCTACAGATAAGAATAGAGAATATGGATATGTTCGATGGTATAGTCAGCTAAAGAAATTACAACGTTATAATAGTATGTTTCCTGGATTTGTTCCAAAGGTCTTGGATGCAGGAGTTAATGATAATGAAGCATACTTTGATATTGAATATATTGATGGTATAGATATTAAAACTTTGTTTAAGAATAATCTAATAGATGATGTAGAAAAGTTGAATCAATCATTATGGGAAGCGTTTGACTTGATACATCATAGGTCATATAGTCCACTGCGTAGTTCTCTTATGCTTTACTTTATGGAAGAAGTAGAACAGAAACTACATGATGCACTAGAGTTCCCAGAGTTCAGAGACTTTTACATGATGGATGTATATGAGTATAGGGGTGAAACATTTAGGGGCATGATCGGACAGCACGATAAGTTCAAAAAACTATTCAATAGAGATATTACTAGTGAAGGCTATGTCCACGGCAATCCCACACTTGAAAACATACTATACAATACTGATACAAACAAAATAACCTTTATTGATTTATATGAAGAAGGGATAGTTGATAGTAGATATTCAGATTATAGTCAGGTGTTACAATGCAGTAATAGTCACTATGGATTGATAAATGATTCAATAGTAACAATTAATGATAATCAGATTATGTCCAATTATATTATACCAAATAAATTAGCAGAGTTCAATTCGTTGTTTATAGAAAATATTGAAGATAACACATCGTTGGTAATGCTATTTGAGGCTACCCAATATTTTAGAATGTTACCGTTTAAGTGTCATAGTGGTAACATATCTCACGCTAAGTTTTTTTATGGGTATGGATGCTATCTAGTAAATAAATTACTATGATATGTAACATAAAAACATCACTCTTGATTGAATTTGAAATCCGTAAAGCTGTCAATGTATTATCGTTATCCGAGGTTACTAGTAAAAGAAAAATTGTTATAATTGACAGAAATGTTTATGAGTTATATTCCGATCAACTATTTGATGACGTAGATTCGTTGTTATTTATAGACTCGTCCGAAGAAAACAAAGATTGGGCAAATGCGGAAATGGTACTAACCTTCTTAGAAGAAAATAAAATATTACGTAGGTCAGAACCAGTCATAGCAATAGGTGGCGGAGTCTTATTAGACTTAGTAGGATTTTGCTGTAGTATATATCGTAGGGGTATTCCTTACATTCGTATACCCACGACATTACTAGCAATCGTTGACGCTAGTGTGGGAGCAAAAACAAGCATAAATCATTTTAATAGAAGAAATCGTTTGGGTAGTTTTTATCCACCACAACTAACATTGATTGACACTACGTTTATCAAAACACAATCCGATAGAGAAATATCTAATGGCTTTGCAGAGATATTGAAATTAGCAATCGTGTTAGATAGTAAGTTGTTTGAATTAATAGAAACAGATTCAGATAAGTTACTACAGTGCAAATTTCAAAATACCACACATTCAACTGAAATAATTGAACGGGCAATTGCAGGTATGACCAAAGAACTTAATGATAATTTGTGGGAGCAAGAATTAGAAAGACCAGTAGATTTTGGTCATTCATTCAGTCCTCTAATTGAAATGAAGAACCTACCTAATCTACTTCACGGAGAAGCAGTTATACTAGATTGTTTATTAAGTTGCTGTATATCAACTGTTAGAAACCTTCTTTCAGCGGATGAGTTAACTAGAATATTTAATTTGACTAGAAAAATGAATCTACCTGTAACTCATACTGATTTTTTAAATAGCACATTATTGTTAGAAGGCTTGTCTGATGTAATGAAGCACAGAAACGGAAATCAATACTTACCTATACCAGCATCTATTGGACAGTGTAAAATCATCAATGACCTAACACCTACTGAATTAGAATCAGCAATACAACTAATGAGATTATATGAAAAAGACCATATTGATTACTGGCACTAGTAGTGGTCTAGGTTTAGCTCTGGCAAAACACTATAGCAAGAATCACAATGTTATTGGATTAAGTAGAACCAATGTAGAAATGCCTAATTATACTCATCATATTTGTGATATTAGTAACTTTGATAACGTATCTAAAACATTTTATTCCATCGGTGATAGTGAAATTGATTTACTGATTAATAATGCAGGGGTATTTGATATGGTCAAGTTTACTCAAACATCTATCCATACTATTGACCGTGTTATTAATACTAACCTGTCAGGTGCCATGTATGTAACCAGATTAGCATTAGAGTCAATGCCAGATCATAGTAAAATAGTCTTTATCAATAGTGTAGCAGGATTAGAAGAATTAGAGAATCAAAGTATATATTGTGCTAGTAAGTATGGTCTAACTGCATTTGCTGGAATACTTGGTAAAGAACTAAGAGACAGACATATCAAAGTCTCTAGCATACACCCCGGTGGGATTAATACTCCATTATGGGATAATACCCCATACCCGTTAGGAGATGCTACTAATGCAATGGATCCAAATTCTATAATAGAAATTATCGACCTAATTGTAAACAGTAAATATGATATTGATTACAAAACTGTCAAAATGTTTCCGTCTATTGAATGGCATAACTGAAAGATAAACTATGAGAAACTTATTTCAAACACTATATTATAATACAATTGGAAAATTAGTTAGAGAATACAAATATCGTAAACGACTTAAAGAGTTGAAGAAACGAGATCCATTTATCTATAAGTGACAATGAAAAATACAAATTACATAGGAATATCCGCTGGATTCCATGATGCATCTTTAGCTGTAATCAAAGACGGCGACATATTATTTGCGGGTCATAATGAACGATATAGCGGGATAAAAAATGATAAAGATATAGGCTCTGCAATAGTCAAAGATGCATTGCAATATGTTCAAGGTGACTATGAGTTACATTACTATGAACGTCCTTGGTTAAAGTACTTGAGACAATTACGCTCAGGGGAAAATCCAAATTTAAACACATTATTTCCTAGCAGATACTTAGCTCAAGGTGCTTACAAGAGCCTAGGTAAAAAGAAAATACATACTCATGGTCATCATCTTTGCCATGCGGCTGCTGGGTTTCAAACAAGTAATTTTACAGAAGCCACAGTATTGATAATTGATGCCATTGGGGAGTTTGACACTATAAGCGTCTGGGATGCTAGATACGATAACAATCATAAAGCTGTGTATAAAAAAATATACAGTAAAAAATACCCTGACAGTTTAGGTTTATTTTACAGTTCGTTAACAGATAGGATTGGATTAAAACCAAACGAAGAAGAATACATTACAATGGGTATGGCAGCATATGGTGATAGTAAATACTATCCACAGATGCATATGGATCTGCTATCCGATAGTTACAACATAGATTTTAAAGACAATTTACATTTGGGATTTCCGGGTGAATATTTACCAGATGCTAGTAATGAAGATTTAGCCGCCAGTGGACAATTACTATTAGAAGTCTTATTAAAAAATATATTACAACGTGCAAAAATTAACGGTTGTAGTAAGAATCTAGTATACGGCGGCGGTGTAGCACTAAACTGTTTAGCAAATAGATTTCTAGGAGAATACTTTGATAATATATGGATTATGCCTAGCCCCGGTGATAGTGGTAGTAGCCTTGGTGCTGCCGCTCTGGCTTTTGGGGGTAGAGTTAACTGGACCAATTCTTATCTCGGGTATGATATTCCTGGCCCTTATCCCGTTAATCAGTTATTGGATAGGCTACTTACTGAACAAATTGTGGGAGTTGCCTCAGGACGAGCCGAGTTCGGCCCCCGCGCACTCGGAAACCGTAGCCTCCTTGCAGACCCTAGAGGCAGCAAGATTAAGGAGAAAGTAAATGAAATTAAACGAAGACAGAAGTTCAGACCCTTTGCGCCAGTCATTCTGGAAGAGTATGTTCATAATTATTTTAACATGCCTGTCAATTGGCGTGATAGTCAGTATATGCAAGTCATCAGTACTTGTAGGTATCCTGACTTATATCCTGCTATCGTCCATGTTGACGGCACTAGTCGTGTCCAAACTGTCCCGAATGATGGTAGCGGAATCAGAGAACTCCTTGAAAAATGGTATGTCTTAACTGGTTGTCCTATGTTGCTTAACACATCACTAAACATTAGGGGTGAGCCAATGGTTAATACTAGATTAGATGCAGATAGATTTGAAATGCATTATGGTATAAAGGTTCTTTCGTGATTGATTCGTCAGAATTAGATAGAAGGGAACAATTATGGTCAAGTGGTTATTGGGATATCCCTGAAAACATTGATACTAGTAATTTTGATTTTGATTGGAGACCATTCAAGTATGACAGACCATACATACATCAGTTTGGTACACAACATCAAAAGACAGGTGGACCAAGATTTGTAATACCAAAAAACGAAGGTATAAAATATCAAACAAGCCAACATGCAATAAGATTACCTACGCCAGACTTAAGAAATTGGAGACCACTAATAGCAAACGTAGAGTTTGATTATAGCTGGCATCCTGATGAAACAGAACCGCCTTTCGTGTATGTATTTGGAAATCAATGGTATGACTCAGTTACAATGCCAACTATGCAGTACAAAATTTCAGGTGCAACTGAAAAAAAATATATTGATACAATTAAAGCCACATTAACACCTGATAAAACTAATTGGATTATTCCAGATGATATAGAAGATGATTTTGATTATAGTTGGGTACCGAGTCCTACAGAGCCACCACTAATCTGGGAATTCGGAACACAACATCAAAAGACAGGTGGTCCTAGTTATGTTGCAAAAAACGGAGTTCATACTAAGTACTCATCGGCACTAATTGCTACTAAGAAAGACAATAAAGAAGATAGATGCTGGAGACCTTTATTACCTAACATTGATTTTGATTTTAGTTGGCATCCAGATAAAAATGATCCGCCCTACATATATGTGTTTGGCAATCAATGGTATGATAGTCTAACAATGCCTACGTTACTGTATCGTGTAAAGGGTGCTACTGAAAAGAAGTATATGACTGATATCAAAGTCACATTAACTCCTAATAAATCTATGTGGACTATACCAGATGACATAGAAGATGACTTTGATTATAGCTGGCTACCGCACCCAGACGAACCAGCATATATATGGCAGTTTGGAACACAATGGCAAAAAAATGGCGGCCCCAAATACAATGCGCCTAACGCAACTGTAATAAAACATTTTGATTTGCTCAGAGCAACTAAAAAAAATAATAAAGATAATCGTGCATATAGACCAGTGGTCTCAAATGTAGAGTTTGATTATAGCTGGCATCCTGATGAAGACGAACCTCCTTACATATATGTATTTGGAAATCAATGGCATAACTCAGAAGATATGCCTACTATTTTGTATCGTGTCAAGGGTGCAATTGAAAAGAAATATATTAACGATATAAAAGCTACATTAACACCTGATAAAGAAAATTGGGAAATACCTGAAGATATCGAAGACTCTAATTTTGACTATAGCTGGTGCCCAAAGCCAACTGAACCTCCTACTATATTTGTTTTTGGAACACAACATCAACGTACAGGCGGACCAACTTATCGTTTTAGAAATGGGACAGATAAAAAATATATTAATACAATGAGAGTTACAAAGAAACCTAATATTCGCAATTGGCGTTTCATTGAGGTAATTGATAGAGATACATTTGACTTTAGTTGGCACCCCGAGGAACTAGAAGAAAAATTTAATCACATTGTTGGTACTAAATTTCATACACCTGAAATAATGCCTGCAATCATGTACCGAGGTCATGATAACGCAACAGAAAACAAATATATTGATAAAGTGCAAGCTGATTTAAAGATAGATAAAATCGTTTATGAGGATAGCATATTTGATGCATGTATGGAGAATAAGTTTACAACAGCATACATGCATTTTGTAAAGGGTACAAGTAATTATAATCACAACCTAATTAAAGCAGATAAAATCAGTGTGCATTTATTCCCAAGTGAAGCTATTATACCTAAAGCAGCCGTGACTTTCTTTTATGATAAGATTACTGACTATGACTATGTTATTGAACACAAGTTTGAAGAAACAGTTGAACCACTGGATATTATATTCTTTAGTAATGGTGAGGCATGTGCGGATGCTAATTATGAACATTTACTGTCACTTAATTTACCTAATAGGATCGTGCGAATTGATGGTGTTAAAGGTCGTGTAGCAAGTCAACATGCGGCAGCAAATGCTAGTAATACCCCGTGGTATTTCTTAGTCAATGCTAAATTGAAAGTAAGAGATGATTTTGACTTCAATTGGCAACCCAACATATATAAATCACGCAGACATTATATATTCAGAGCAACTAATCCTGTAAACGGGTTAGTTTACGGACATCAAGCTATTGTCGCTAACAATAAAAAATTAACATTGAATACTGTAGTACGCGGGTTAGACTTTACTATGGATAGCACAACTGAAGTAGTAGATATTGATTCTGGTATAGCTATGTATAATACTAACGAATGGGATACTTGGAGAACAGCGTTCCGTGAATGTATTAAGTTGTCACATGCTACCGACAATGACAGTAAGTTTAGATTAAGTATTTGGCTTACAAAAGGTGACGGAAAGTTCGGAGAGCAGTCCGTCAACGGTGCAGAAGATGCGGTTAAATACTACAAAGAAGTTGGCGGGGATTTTAATAAACTTATGTTGACTTATGATTGGGAATGGTTGCGTATACGTTTTGACCAAAAATAATTGTCCTTAGCTAAATAATGTAGTATACTAAGGAGACTATCATGAGTTGGATATTATTGATATTGGGATCAGTGTTTTTGTATTATATGGTAGTCTGCAAAGATGCTATTGAAAAGATAGATGACTAATTATGAAGCTAATACGTTACAGAGATGCGGGTATGGTTACATATACTTGGTTTTATGTAAACGAAAAGCAACAATGTATTAGTCCGTTTTTTGACAGCGAAGAGGAAGCTAGAGATTGGTTAGATTCAGTCTTTGACAAATCAAAAGAGTAAGTTATTGCTGTATGAAGCAAAGAGAAAAGTGTTCTGGACGGGGGTGCGAATCCCCCCAGGTCCACCATAAGGAAGTTTGATGCGTATTAATGAGATTGCCGGTGCAAAACTAAGTTTCAATACAACAAAAGGTAGTAATACCATTGGTGTTGAAATGAACGTTGGCGGGCAATATGCAGGAACGTTTCAATACGATGCAGATAGTGGAAGAAGTTTAGTAGAGTTAGATCCAACCCTTCAAGGCAAGGGATTAGGTAAAATTCTAATACTAAAAGGAATCTATACTGCCATCATGTCAGGATTAGACTATGTAGAAGATGAGTCACGCACCCAAGCATTTGACAATGCTATGGATAGTTTGGCAGACTCGGGATACATAGTCAACGATGATGAGTATTGGTATGTTACCGGTGACGGTGAGCAGTATGTCAAACAAGTTTCTTTATGATGGGCCTGACCTAGATTCGACAGGGCAACAAGTAATAGAGTGGACAGCACGGTAATGTGAAAACCGTAGGGTTGGGGGAAAAGCAATAGTCGCTATGCTCATAGCATAGAAAGACGTTAGGCCCGGCCGAAGAAGCGAAAAAAGTAACCGCAAACGACTCACAGTTCGCATTAGCAGCCTGATAAAGGCAGCTTAGGGTAAGACATACCTCGTAACAGAAAATCAGAAAAGGCTCTTTGGAGCCTTTTTCTCTAAGTGTTTACACTTAGTAAGAACAATGATTTTCACTATGTTATTTCTGATTTTTCCGTGTATAATAGTGATACATACTAAGACAGTATGTCAAACTTAACAGGAGAAAATTATGTGGACAAAACCAACAGCATCTGATATGCGTTTCGGATTTGAAATCACAATGTATATCGCTAACCGCTGATATGTATTGACTTCAAGATTAGGGCACTAGTTGCCCTTTTTTCTTTACTCCTTTAGATAAATCTATATAATAGAACGTCAACTTAGGAGATATCATGGCAAGTCTAACTACTTATTTTGAAAACAAAGCATACCGTCCTACGTATTATATCGGTGACCGTGTATTCGGTTATTATAAGAAGATTCCATTTGTAGGTACAGTGGGCAATGATCGTGTTATAAATTTAGAGGGGCCTGAAATTACTGTGCATTTAGATTTACCTATTAAAATAGATGGGCAAATTAAAAATATAGTAATTGTCAAACACAATGATATTAAACCTTTAAAGGAGTTTAAATGATATTGGAAGTAATTGTATACGGTTTTTTTACAGCATTCGGATGGTGGGGCGCAAATCATTATGTAATTGAACCCTATTTTCCACCTTCAATTGAGAAAAAAGAAGAATCAAAAAAATGAGTACCGAACAAGACAAATTCAATCATTCTAAGCGTTTACTCAAGGATGAAAACGCTATTAACAAACAAGTAAAGATTGCCAAAGCATCTGGTATGAAAGTCGATGAACCGCATAAGTTCGCCAAACATCATGCACTAGATTGCGGTAATCCAGAATGTTTTGTATGCGGTAATCCTAGAAAAACACACAAAGATAAGTTGACTACCCAAGAAAAACGTTTATTTCAAGACGTAGAGCAAGTACGTGATAGACACAGTAATGGTCTACCAAATAGCAATGAATGAGACAATAATATTTCTGTCATATTCTACACTATAAATATATAATCATTTAACACATAAGGAGATAAAATGAGATTTACAAAACTAGCAGTAACATTCGCAACTTTATTGATTGCAGGTTCAGCAATGGCCGCAGGTGGCTATGCATCATTGGAATATTCTGATGAAAACAATCGTGCAACAAATGCAGGCAGTATCAAAGAAGCAGTAGTTGTTGGTACTAAAGATGGCGCAATGGATTACAGCATCAAAATGGAAAATAGCCAAACTGCATATGGCAGTGGTTCCATTTCTCAAGGTCTAGAAGTACGTGTCAAACGAACTTTTGATATGTTCTACTTAGGTGGACGTTTGGGTGAGAAAGTTAATAGTAGCGAACACTTCAGTCACTATGCAGTCGATGCAGGTGTAAAGATTCCCCTTGGTGCAGGATTCACTGGTGATGTTGGTGCTCGTTATCGTAATGCATTTGAGTCTGGTCATAGCTATCGTACTACACGTGGCCATGTTGCAGTAGGTTATGCACTTACTAAACAAGATGCAGTTGCAGTTCGCTGGAGCCGTAGTTATGGTGATGAAGAAAAAGATGCATGGCGTCTACAGTACACACGTAGTTTCTAATTAGAAACAAAATAAAAGGCTCTTCGGAGCCTTTTTTTACCTCTATACTTCGGTGACATAAATTAGTGTATGAAGATTGAAAACGCACTAGATTGGCAAGATGTCCATTCTGCCCTGCGTAAACAAATGAATAGTATTGGGTACAACCCCGATCTTCAAAAAATGCTAAACAATATTACCAATATGGTAAGTGAACTCAGTAAGACTGAAGTGGAAGCTAGACGTATTCGCAAATCTAATATAGTTGATATACAACTAGATAAAATTAACAAAGCAATAGATCATTTAGAAAAATTGTTGTTAATGGCTCAATTGATGCGCTAAAGTTTCTTAACGTCAACTAACAAATCAAATCCAACTTCTTTGATATCCATAACAAAGTTATGTTCTTTGGCAATATGTTCAAAGACTTTTCTACTGAACCCAGTACGATGACGCATGAAATCTACCCGATTCTTATGCACACTATGACGATGCCCATAGATAATATCAATAGGACTAATTGGTCCACCCGCACTTTCATACACTACATCAAGTAGATCACCCGATGCAATCTTTTCACCTATACTCTGTAGGTTAGGTGTCAAAATTCTGACATAGCCTCCCGGCTTACATACACGTAATAATTCGCTGATTACACTTGACACTTTAAAGTAATCAATGTGTTCAATCATATGCGATGTGTATGCACAATCTACAAAATTATTTGGTATGTGACTTATATCAGTTACGTCAGCAAGTATATCCGGATTGAATTTAGTGTCAATGTCCAAGGACACTTCACGATACCCTTCAAACACTTCTGTGTACAATAAATCTTTAATGGGCATCCCCCCAAATCCAACGTTCAATACTGTTTTGTCAACTGCGGGTCGTAAAGGTTTGGGCCTATCATATCTGTCCCACCAATCACGCCAATTCATTTGATCATCCAATTCAGTATCGTATTGCATGTGTAATGCTAGACTTGGAATAGGAACAAACAAATAATATCCTCTTTCCCTAAACAATTTATTGATAGTGTTATCTTCCATCTTGCTATCAACTTTATGTTTACCCATTGCTTCAAACACATCCCAATTATCAGTTAGAACCTTATGATGTACCATAAAACAACTAGCGGTCATTGGTAATGTTCTCCAATGACGACCTTGATGACGAATGATATGGCTTTGTACTACTGTGTTTTCGGGTATATATTTGTATGGATCATCATATGGATAGATACATGTAAAATTACCCAATGCATAACTAGTAAACATCATGGTTTGGATCATGTCATAAATGGCAGTAGTATCGTATAGATAATCATCTTGTGCAAAGTACACAATCTCTTCACCATAATCACGACCATGTTCATAACAACGTAATATGCTTGGCATGATTCCATATGTGTCAAGTGCTATGAATTGTGTTTTGAATGTAGCAATGCTCAGATTATTTTTAATCTCATTTACTGTTGCCTCATCACTATGATCATCAAATACAACTAATTCAAAATCACTATCTAAGTATAATTCTTTGGCGTAGTTCATGGTATCAACCAGGCTGCGACTACACCTTCTGGTTATTTCGCTTTTAGGTGCTTTACAAAATCTTTCATTATTGTTCATGCCCAAATAATGTTGGCTATCACCTTTGCTGTGGGTTTGGAGTACGACTAGTATTTTCATATATGTACTTAGTATTGGTTCCAGCGGTTGACAATAAATCCAGAGTCTGCTATACTTACAGTATGGAAATCGAAATACTAGCACACGGAAACACAAGTCAATCACGCATTGAATTGCTTACCAAAGCATCAAAATTCTATGCAAAATACTTAAACATCCAAAAATTTAACTATAAAGTACTAGTTGTAAGTGCCCCTAACTTACGCAAACACGACGGTAACAACGGCATTTGTAGTAAAACTGGTGATAAAGAAATCACTATTGCAGTAGATAGTACATTAGCATTACCTCAACTGCTAATGACACTTGCCCACGAAATGGTTCATGCCAAACAGTATGTTCGTGGTCAGTATCGTGGTGAGTTATCACGTAACGGTAGAATGAAAAAAATCTGGTTGGGTAAACCGTATTCCGTTGCGTATTTGAAACGCCCTTGGGAACGTGAAGCCTTCCGCCGAGAAGGTGAATTGGTATTTGCACTACTTGATCAAGTTGCCCGAAAAATAAAAAAGAGTAAAAAAGTTGGTTGACAGTAATTCGTTTTACTGTTATACTATGTTTTCGTTATTAGTAAGCCATCAACAAGGAGTCAACAATGGCATCTCAAGTCTCTGACAATCACACTATCACTAGTGTACAAACTCGCAAAGCAATTTTATCTGCTTTCAAAACTAAACGTCCCGTTTTTCTCTGGGGACCTCCCGGCATCGGTAAGTCTGATGTTGTTTCTGAAATTACTCAGGAACTAGGTGGTATTATGATTGATTTGCGTATGGCGCAAATGGAACCCACTGACATTCGTGGTATTCCCTTCTTCAATAAAGAGAACGGTAAAATGGACTGGGCTCCCCCTGTTGACTTGCCTGATGAAGAACTTGCAAGTAAGTATCCAGTTGTAGTTTTGTTTCTTGACGAAATGAACTCGGCACCCCCATCAGTACAAGCGGCAGGTTATCAACTTGTACTTAACCGTCGTGTAGGTAAATATTTCTTGCCCGATAATGTCGTTATCGTAGCGGCAGGTAATCGTGATAGTGACAAAGGTGTTACTTATCGTATGCCGATGCCCCTTGCTAATCGTTTCATTCACCTTGAAATGCGAGCCGATTTTTCTTCATGGCAGACATGGGCTGTAAAAAACAACATTCACAAAGACGTTGTTGGTTACTTGTCGTTTGCAAAACAAGACATGTACGACTTTGATGCTAAATCATCAAGCCGTGCGTTTGCAACACCCCGTAGTTGGTGTTTCGTTAGTGACTTGTTGAAAGACGAGGACAACATGGACACTGATACACAATTCAACTTGATTGCAGGTGCAGTAGGTGAAGGTCTTGCTGTTAAGTTTTCAGCACACCGCAAAATCTCAGGTAAGATGCCCGATCCTGCTGATATTCTTGCAGGCAAAGTGAAAGACTTGTCTGTTAAAGAAATTAGTGCAATGTACGCATTGACTGTTGGTATGTGCTATGAGTTGAAAGATGCAGTAGAACAGAAAAAAGTTAAAGCAAAAGAGTTCCACGAAATGGCTCAAAACTTTATTGACTACATGATGAACAACTTTGAAACTGAGTTGGTTGTTATGGGTGCAAAGATTGCATTAAAAACATACGAACTGCCTATCGAACCTAGTCAGTTGAGAAACTTTGACGAGTTCCACAAGAAGTACGGCAAGTACATTGTAGAAGCCGGTAACTAAGTTTACGTCAACATATAGTTGACTCCCTCGGAGCCGAAAGGTTCCGTTAACGGGCGGGGATAGTGTGAATATTCCCGCCCTTTTTTCTAAGGATTTAAAATGAAACATACTGCTCTTTCCGGTAAAAAATATTTTTATGCAATCGGTCAACGTGTCCGTGCAAAAGGTTGGTCTAAGGATCAAGGAATGGAATTCTATAAAATTGACTCAGCACAACCATATGCCCGAATCTCATTTGATAAAGGCTTTCGAGGATTATGTGCTTGACAATAAATACAGTTGGTAATATAATACTAGTATTAACTGATAAAGGAACATGCAATGAGTGAAGTAATCGGCAAACGTAAAAAGAATCGTAGTGATAAGTTTGATAAACTTATTGGACCAACTGACCCTAAGATTGATGCACAGGCACGTGAACGATTAGTAGCGGCACGTATTGGTCTATTGTTGCGTCATAGTTTCTTTGGTAATCTTGCTACTCGCATGAAACTAGTTAACGCCGATGAATGGTGTGCAACAGCGGCAACAGATGGTTTAAAATTCTATTACAATAGCCGCTTTATTATGATGTTGAAGCCTAAAGAAGTTGAATTCTTAGTAGGTCATGAAGTGTTGCACGTTGTTTATGATCATATGGGTCGCCGCAATGATAGAGATCCTCAAATCTGGAATATTGCTGATGACTATGCAGTTAATGCAGACTTGAAACGTCACAATGTGGGTCAATTCATTACTACTGTGCCTTGCTTGTATGAAACAAAATACGACGGTAAGCCAGCTGAAGAAATTTATGATGACTTGATGAAGAATGTACAGAAAATCAATATTGATCAATTGATTGATATGTTGCTTGATGATCATATGGATGGTGATGATGGTGAAGGTGAGGGTGAAGGCGACGGTGATGGAAACAAGCCCGGTCGTCCACGTATGACACAAGAAGAAAAAGATCGTGCCCGTGCCGAAATGAAACAGGCAATTATTCAAGCCGCACAAAGTGCAGAGGCTGGTACACTACCTAAAGGTGTTGAACGTCTTATTAAAGATGTAACTGAACCTCAAATGCCTTGGCGTGAACTGATTCAAACTAACTTGACTAGTGCAATTCGCACTGACTATAGTTGGATGCGAACCAATCGTAAAGGTTGGCACATGGATGCTATTATGCCCGGTACTACTCCCGGTGAAGAGATTGACGTTGTTGTTTCACTTGACATGTCAGGTAGTATTAGCGACAAACAAGCTAAAGCATTCTTAGGTGAGATTGCCGGCATGATGGATGCATTTGATGGTTACAAGGTACATGTATTCTGTTTTGATACTGATACATATAATCCGCAAGACTTTGATAGTGAGAACATGGACAGTATTGAAGAATACGAACCACAAGGTGGCGGCGGTACTGACTTTGATTGCATCTTTGATTATCTAAAGAAAAATGCTATTGAACCTAAACGTTTGATTGTGTTTACTGACGGATATCCTTGTGGTTCATGGGGCGACCCTGATTTTTGTGATACTACATGGATCATTCATGGGGACAAAAATCCAAATCCCCCTTTCGGTCAGTTTGCTTTGTATGAGGAAAAATAATAATCAAATTGATTTTCCGGACGGGTATGTTTATGAATCACCTGACGGTGGCGAAACTATTTACGCACGTCAGGTTGGTTCCAATGAAAGACACGTGCATTATGAAAGTGAAAAAGTGAAATCTTTACGTGAAAGTCTACTAGAAGATAAAATGTGGGGCAAGATAAGACGTTTAGCAAAAACAAATGTCCCATTGGCTGATGCAGTTGATAAAGTCATTATGATTTACAATCTGGTAAAGGATAGAAAATGAAAAAATATCTTGCAATGTGGGACATGTATGGTCTTGAATTTTTGTTTGATACAGACAAGTGGGAGAAAGAATATATGTGGAGTATTCTTTCTGAAAAGCCTAAGCCAACTACACCTAGTATTCAAATGATGATACTACGTGCTAAGGCTAATAATCAACGTTGTTATGAAATCTATGCATTCACCGCCGATGATGATTTAACAGAAGAATCAATAAAGTTAGCATTTGAAACTGCTCCTCAAGGCATAGTAGATTTCATTCGTAAGAACGGTGAGAAAATTTATAGCGACCGAGCAACACAGAAAGCAGTAATTATATGATGTATATTGGAACAAGTTTAGGTGGATGCTTGCAAAGCATGATGGCAAATGAAGTGTCCGAAAAGGAAGTTATGTTTATTGTAACACGTACCGACGCACCTGATTATGAGAGATTTATTAATGTTGTAAAGGCATATCATGCTCAGGGTAATCCGTTTGCATCACGGCCCGGTAACTATGAACTAGGTGATTATGAATTAGAAGATGTGTTAAAGTTAGCAGAAACGCTTTGGTACATGGGTAAGATTCATCAACCTAGATCCTTTATTGGAGCAATGGGTTATCAACATCCATTTAAAGGTGGTGACCAATTATGGTGGCAAGTAGTGCCTACTAATACTAATAGTAACCCTGCCGCAGTAGATGCGTATGAAAAATATAAGATGTTGGATATACTAACGAGATGAATGTAAATCCTTTGTTGTGGTTCAGTGAAAGAAAATTACAACATATCCCTCCTCATTTTATTAAAGCACCTACTGCAATAACAGAAGAATCATTATTTTGGGTAATGACTAAATGTCAAGGTCGTTATGCTATTGTAAGTGCAGAGGAAGATGTTAATGACATCATGTCTATATTTTCACTTACCCAAAATATATATTTTGAAGACCCGGCCGAAGCAATGATGCACGAATTACGCTGGTCTGGCAGTAAATAAATTTACTTATGTAAAAATTGTATTAAATATGTTTAGAACCTCAAGGAGATAAACATGAGTTTTTTAAGACACGTAGGTAAAATTGGTGATCGTAAAGTTGCAATCATCTTCCGCCAAGTACCGGGCGAACCGCATATGGCTCTAGTAACTTTTACTGAGACATTAAACAGACACATTCACGACCCAATGATTAAATGCATTGAAAGTGATATTGGTCAAAATAGCAAAGATTTAGCAGATGCGTTGAATCGTACACATACACAAGATGGTAAATACATCCTGCAAGTATTGCATGGTCAACGATTAATTAAAAAAGTACAAACTGATACAGTCATAGTCACACCTAATCCACAAACTAAAATCAAACTCAATGAGTTAAATAAAATTTTAGATGAAATGGAAGCAGGTGAAAATGCAGTTAAACGTCTTGCTGAAATTGATGATTTAGCCCCAACTGATATTGCAAAACAATTCAAAGGTGTTGCTCCATCAGCCCCTGAAGGTATATTAGCTGATACTATAATTGCTAAAAGTCTACGTGACCAAGCCGCTAAAATGGATTTAGAAGCAAAAGGGTTAATGGCTGAGAGTCAACGATTACTTAAAGAAGCCGCTCAATTAGATGGTGCTAAAACCGTAACAGCTAAAAAATCTAAAAAGGCAGCAACAGTTATTGCAGAAGCCCCGGCTAAAAAACGAGGTCGTCCTGCAAAGGCAGCACTAACAGCATAACATATAATGACACCCGAATACATCAGAAAGTGGGAACACATACTTGAAGATGTTGACAAAGTAAAAGTACCGGTACAATTTATACGAAAAATAGTAGTACGAATGTCTGGTAAAAAACAACATACTATCAACATTCAGGCATTAATGCGTCAAGGATTGGACCCTGAAGAAGTAGAAGAAGTCATTTCTCGCAAGCTACATGAATTGGATCCTTTAATTACAAGTTTTGAATTTATTCTTAATGTTGAGAGTATTGCAGAAACAGTACAACCAGAAACTGATAAATTACTTGGAAAGTTATGAAACAGTATCACGATTTATTGCAAGATATATTAGATAACGGAGAAATAAAAGATGACAGAACTGGCGTTGGCACTATTAGTGTGTTTGGACGTAATCTTCGCTTTGATTTGCGTAGGGGCTTTCCAGCTATCACTACCAAGCGACTCGCATGGAAAGCCGTCTGCGGTGAACTTCTCTGGTTCATCGAAGGTTCGCAAGACGAAAGGCGTCTTGCGGAGATCACGCATGGCAGCAAAGAAGGTACCGTAACAATCTGGACACCTAATGCACTTGCAAGTTATTGGAAAGATAAAGCAGGGTATGAAGGTGATTTGGGCCGTGTATATGGAGTACAATGGCGACACTGGCAAACACCAATAGTCCATAAAAATGAAACATTTAAAGATGATTTTGGTAACAGCTATAACCGCAATGGCAGCATCCATATCAAAGAAACTGACCAACTAAAGAACTTACTTGAGGGTTTAATCAAAGACCCCAATGGTCGTAGACACATAATCAATGCATGGAATGCAGGTGAATTAGACCAAATGGCTTTGCCACCGTGTCACGTGATGAGCCAATTTTATGTCAACAAAAATAAAGAACTCTCTTGTCATATGTACCAGCGCAGTGTGGATGTGTTTCTTGGTTTACCTTTTAACATTGCTAGCTATGCGTTACTCACTCATTTGATTGCACATCATTGTGGATATAAAGTAGGTGAATTACTCATTAGCACCGGCGACACGCATATCTATACCGATCATATTGACCAAGTAAAAGAACAATTAACACGTGCAGAATTTCCCTTACCAACGTTAATGTTAAATTCAAAAAAGAATAATATATTTCAAATGACAATGCAAGATGTGCATTTAGAGAATTATCAAAGTCATGGCGCAATCAAAGCAAACATGGCTGTCTGATGAAGCAACAATCGAATATGTTGTGCATAAAATCCCAATGGGGGATGTAGAAGATCCAGATTTGATGGTTGCTAGTCCTATATATGATTGGCAACAAACTTCGGCAGGGAAATATGTAATGGAAAATAGTTCTCCTACTCCGATGTGGAACAGATTGATTCATGGTCACGGTCATCTTTACACGATTACTGCATATTTTACCCCACAACAATTAACATATTATAAGTTGAGATTTGAATGAATATTTTAGTAACAGGTGGATTAGGACTGATAGGTCACAATGTAGTTAAACGACTACAAGATCAAGGACATATTGTATCAATCATAGATACAAGAACAAACTATGGAATTATCTCAAAAGACCAAATTGACTATCTAATGTACCAGCGTTTAAAAAAGATAGATGAGTATAACTGTGCAATTTATAAAACAGATATTTCAGATAAAGATATTGATGGTATATTTCAGATTGAAGAACCTGAGATTGTAATTCATATGGCTAGCTTTCCTAGACAGAAAGTTGTTAATGCAAATCCAATGTTAGGTAGTCGTACTATGAGCGAAGGATTACTAAATTTGTTGGAAACTAGTGATAAATATGAAGTACGCAAGTTTATCTATATCAGTAGTTCAATGGTATACGGAGACTTTACTGATGATGTTACAGAAGATGCTATATGTAAACCTCAAGGACAATATGGCATTATGAAATTAGCAGGAGAATGGCTTGTTAGAGATTATACTCGCAGAACTAATCTTGTCCATACTATCATTCGGCCTAGTGCTGTATACGGACCTTTGGATGTGGAAGACAGAGTTATAAGTAAATTTTTACTTACAGCAATGCGCGGGGAAACTATCAAAGTTAACGGAGAAAAAGAGACATTAGATTTTACTTATGTTGATGATGCCGCAGATGGGATTGTTGCAGCCGCACTCTCAGACAATACAGAGAACAAAACTTACAACATTACAAAAAGTCATAGTGTTACATTATTAGAAGCCGCCCGAATGGCACTAGAACTAGCAGGTGGCGGGAACTTAATAGTAGGTGAGAGAGACCTTGATTTCCCTAGCAGAGGAAAATTAAATATTGATGCGGCCAGACGTGATTTTGGATTTGATCCTAAAGTTGATGTAGAAGAAGGATTTCAAATATACTATGATTGGTTAAAGTCAGACTCATATTTTAATAAATAACTATATGTGGATAATATCATTTTTACCCGATTGGGTCTTTCATGCAATGTTAGCAGTAGGTGTACTGGGAACATTTGTCGGTTTTGTACTGGGTACGGTACCTAGTAGTATCAAACTATATGCCCTTCCTGTTCGTATTATAAGTTTATTAGTGTTATCACTAGCATTATATCTAGAGGGCGGACTAGCAGATTATAATGCATGGCAACTTAAAGTTAAAGAAGTTGAAGCTAAACTAGCAGAAGCAGAATTAAAGAGTGCCAAAGAAAATACAAAGATAGTGACTAAAGTAATTACAAAAACACAAATTGTAAGAACTCGAGGCGAAGATATTGTAAGATATGTTGACCGTGAAATAGTCAAATATGATACAAAGTTTGCTCCAGGTGGAATTTGTGAAATACCTAAAGAATTTATCAAAGCACATAACGATGCGGCAGAGGCACCAAAATGAATTTACTTAAATTATTTGTACTAGCAATTTTTATTATACTTGCGTTGTTAGCAACAGGGTGTAGTACGGTAGTACCAGTAACCGCTAAATTCCCTGAAGTGCCAGATAGATTGTTGGTAACTTGCCCTCAATTATCAAAACTAGGTGATGAAGCTACGTTGAGTGATATAAGTAAAACAGTTGCAATAAACTATACCACTTACTATGAATGTGCAGTTAAGCACGATGCATTCATAGAGTGGTATAAGATTCAAAAAGATATTTTTGATAAAGCTGGTAAATAATTAATCAGCGTTATTTTTGCACTTAGCACGTTTAGCGTTAGTCAATGCCCCGTAATCAACTGGCCATTCTTTTCCAGGCTGCAACTCTGTAGCATTCTTTGGAAAAGCATATTGAACCCCTGCTTGTTTCTGTATATCACCTACTGATACACGGAACTTTGTTAAATCATTGCCCAGGTTAACATATGGTTTTGTATGTGGGAATACCCATCCAGCAACTTGTCCTGTAGCTTGATTGATGACAATCTTGTAATAAGCATGCGGTACAATAACACCCTTACCGATAGTCAAATCACCAGCGCCATACATAGCTCCAACGTATACTGTAAGAGGTTGGTTCAATTGCACAGCCCATCCCCTGACACTTGTTTCTAGTAATTTCCA
>Ga0114975_10000051_pt1 | contig 77555 bp, 64 predicted proteins | sample S_130626_EF_Meta_FD_87031 | JGI IMG/M metagenome (GOLD analysis project Ga0114975, IMG submission 87031) | Freshwater microbial communities from Lake Simoncouche, Canada to study carbon cycling - S_130626_EF_MetaG | ecosystem: Environmental > Aquatic > Freshwater > Lake | place: Lake...
ATCTGGATGATTTTTATAAATCCATTAACAGCCCAAAATCTAATGAGCTCCCCTGAACTTAATCTGGAAAATATATGGAAGGAAAATAAATTTACCGCGATATCTGTTCCAGATTTCTCGTTCTTAGCAAATGGATCGCATTATACAAAACTTCAAAAAAATCAAATCATTTCCTTTCACTTACTTTCAGGTAATGAGGTCGAAACTATTTTTGATGGCGGAAGTGATTCCTTTAAAGAGGTGTTGCCAGGCAATATAAATGATTATATATTTAGTCCAGATGAACAAAAATTATTAATTCTACTGGAACAAGAAGCCATTTATAGAAGATCAAATAAAGCCACAACCTTTTTTTTTGACAGAAAAGAGAATATCTTAAAAAGTATTCATCCTAACAAAAAAATTTCATACCCAACTTTTTCTCCCGATGGAAATAAGGTAGCTTATGTGCTAGATAATAATATTTTTATTTGGGACATAAGCGGTGATTCCACTACGGCAGTAACAACAGATGGATATAAAAACAAGGTGTTAAATGGCGCAGGAGATTGGGTTTACGAGGAAGAATTTGGATTATCAAATGCCTTTGAATGGTCTCCTGACAGCAAGTATTTAGCTTTCCTAAGATTTGACGAAACAAAGGTTCCCCAATATTCCATGACTAATTTTCATGGAGAAGCTCATCCCGAATATGTAACTTTTAAATATCCCAAAGTAGGTGATGAAAACGCAAAAGTAAGCGTAGGAATCTATTCCCTTTCCACAGCAAAAACTCTCTTTGCAATCACTGATTCAACTATTGAATATATTCCTCGTATTCAATGGACAAAAAACCCTATTCATTTATGTATTTTAACGCTTAACAGGCATCAGAATCATTTAAAAAGATTTTTAATGGATAGGGAATCTGGGAATCTATCCATTTTATTGGAAGAAAAAGAAGATACCTATTTGAGCGTAGACGATCACCTTACCTTTTTGTCCACTCAGAATCAGTTTATCCGAACCAGTGAAGCATCTGGATGGAGTCATCTTTATTTACATCATTTAGATGGAAAGATGATTCGACCCATTACAAAAGGTAATTGGGAAGTAACCGCTTTTTATGGCGTCGATGAAAGCACAGGATGGGTATATTTTCAGGCAGCAATTCAAAATGCAAAGGAACGGCAAGTATGCCGGATTAAACTGGATGGTTCTAAACTGGAGGAAATTGCGGAGGAACCCGGATGGAATAGTGCCCAATTTAACACCACTAAATCCCTGTTTATTTTAACACATGCCAGCATTCAACAGCCTCCAACCTATTCCATAAATTCTTCAGATGGCACAGAATTAAAGCGACTGGAAGATAATAACCCCTTGAAGGAAATTCAAAAATCAGTAAATGTTCAGCCTATTGATTTTTTTGATTTTCAAACACCTGGAAAGGTAAGTTTAAATGGCTGGATGATAAAACCAGCAAATTTTAATCCTCAGGGTAAATATCCTGTTTTAATGTTTGTTTACGGCGGTCCCGGAAGTCAGCAAGTAACAGATAATTGGAAAGGCCAGAATTATTGGTGGTTCCAATTGTTGGCTCAAAAGGGTTTTATTGTTGCTTGTGTTGACAATAGAGGTACGGGAGGAAGGGGCGCTGAATTTAAAAAAATCACCTACCTACAACTTGGAAAATATGAAACGGAAGACCAGATTGAAGCGGCTAAATATTTAGGTAACCTTTCTTACGTTGACGCCTCAAGAATAGGTATATTTGGATGGAGTTACGGAGGCTTTATGTCGTCCCTCTGTTTATTAAAAGGAAAAGATATTTTTTCAGCAGCGATTGCAGTAGCTCCAGTAACACATTGGAAATGGTACGACAATATTTATACGGAGCGATACATGCGCACGGTATCAGAAAATCCTAAAGGTTATGAAGATAATGCTCCAGTAAATTTTGCCGGTCAATTAAAAGGTAAATATTTGCTTATCCATGGTATGGCCGACGATAATGTTCATTTTCAGCATACTGCGGAAATGGCAAATGCATTAATTAATGAAGATAAACAGTTTGATACTTATTTTTATCCAAATAAAAATCACAGTATAAGTGGTGGAAATAGCAGACTACATTTATATAGAAAAATGACCGATTTCCTAATGCTCAATCTTCGTGGTGGAGAAGTTAAAACCAGAATTCCAATGAATGGTAGAATTGAAATGATGCGTACCATTCAGGATTCAAAAGGAAAAAACAATATTCCAGTTAAAGAATAATTTAAAATGGCAGATAAAAAGAAAAAAAATACGCCTGATTATATGAATAAAAGGGCTCGATTTGAGTACCAGTTTCTTGATTCCCTGGAAGCAGGAATTATGCTGACTGGAACAGAAGTGAAATCGGTTCGTGGCGGTAAAGTTAATCTGTCCGATGCCTATTGTCTGTTCGAAAGAGGCGAACTATTTATCAGAAATCTATATATTCCAGAGTATGAAAATGGCACCTATTATAATCATGATGCGCGACGTATCAGAAAATTACTTCTTCAAAAAAAGGAATTAAAAAAGTGGGAAAGGAGAGTTACAGAAAAAGGACTAACCGTTGTTCCTTATAAAATGTATTTCACAGACAAAGGGTTCGTTAAAGTTGAAATAGTTTTAGCTCAGGGGAAAAAGGAGTTTGACAAGAGAGAAGCTATTAAAGAAAAAGACAATCGCAGAGAAATGGCTCGCACTCGATTAACTGTTTCCAAGTACAATAATGATTAGCGCTTGCTGATTTTTAAAAATCCTTTCTTTTTACAATGAATTCTTTAAAATAATTAACTAAAGTTTTGGCGCAATGTGTCAGCTAATTTTTTTAGTGCTCTTATTCTTTTTTATCCACGCCTAAACTTCAGGAACTAATTCCTATTGATTTTTCACTTTTTCCCATTCCCAGGCGGTACGCATGATGTCTCCAATGCTACGTTTTGGTTCCCAGCCTAGTTTTTCTGCTGCCTTATGAAAATCTGCATATATTTCAACAACATCTCCTGGACGTCTTTCTCCCAATATAAATGGTGCTTTCACTTTTGTTTCCTGTTCAAATGCAGATAAAGCCTCTAAAACGCTCACACCTTTACCAATACCCAGGTTAAAAACAGTACATTTTTCTTCCTTTTTATTTTCCAGTAAATACTGTAACGCCAGCGTATGTGCATTTGCCAAATCCATGACATGAATATAATCGCGAATACAGGAACCATCTCTGGTGGGATAATCTGTACCAAAAACAGTTAACGGAGGTCTTTTATTTGCCGCGGCTTCCGTGATAACGGGAACTAAATTTGACGCTGGATTTGCAGGAGATTCTCCAATAAAAGCACTTTCGTGTGCTCCGGCGGGATTAAAATAGCGAAGTAAAATAGTCGCTATTTGACTATCTGTTTTTGCCAGATCCATTAAAATATCTTCCCCCATTTGTTTAGTTCTGCCGTAGGGAGATTCCGCTTCTTGCTTCGGTGTCAATTCCGTAACGGGTAAGACGCTGGTATTTCCATAAACGGAGCAAGAGGAGGAAAAAATAAGATTAGGAATACTAAACCTGGCCATGTTGTCCAAAATGTTTAACAAACCGATAAGATTATTCTTATAATAAAGCAAAGGTTTTTCAACTGATTCACCCACGGCCTTTAAAGCAGCAAAATGAATAACTCCAATGATATCCTTATTTTCCGAGAAAACATGAGCTAATTCCCGCTCATTTGTTAGATCAACCTGGTAATTTTTTACTCTTTTACCATTAATTTTATAAATACCGTCTAACGATTTTTCAGTAGCATTACACAAGTTATCTACGCTAATGACGTCAAAACCATGGTCTATTAAATCTACAAGGGTGTGGCTTCCAATATATCCACATCCGCCGGTTACTAAAATTTTATTCATTTTGAAAAATTAAAAGCATGTAATAATTTACAAAACAACAGAACTTTTTCCATAAATTACAAAAAAAATCAACATGAATCTGAATGAGGTGGTACAGGAAATCATCATTATTTCCAAAGATGCAGGAGCGGCTATACTCCGTGTTTATAATCAGCAAGAATTTCAAATCGAAAACAAAGCAGATAGCTCCCCCTTAACGGAAGCAGATAGGTTGGCAAATGATACTATTTGTCGTTCATTGACAGCTAAATATCCAAATATTCCTATTATTTCGGAGGAAAATAAAATGGAATCATATCAAATAAGGAAAAATTTCCAATTATGCTGGATGGTAGATCCCCTCGATGGAACAAAGGAATTTATTCAAAGAAATGGAGATTTTACTGTAAATATTGCCCTAATCAAAGAAGGGGAACCCATTCTGGGCGTTGTTTACCAGCCAGTCAATGGCGATTTATATTATGCTGTCAAGGATACCGGAGCATTTTCTATTCAAAATGGCATTACCACCCAGTTAAAAACAAGCCCATTTTCAATCAATGAAAAAGGATTAAAAGTAGTCGCTTCACGAAGCCATTTAAATAAAGAAACGGCAGAATTTATTGATAAATTGGATGAACCTGAACTTATTGCCAGGGGCAGTTCGTTAAAATTTTTATTGCTCGCTTCCGGTCAGGCAGATGTTTATCCCAGGCTTGCACCAACAAGTGAGTGGGATACCGCGGCTGCACAATGTATATTAACAGCTGCTGGGGGTATAGTCATCAATGTGGAGGACGGCAAAACGATGGTTTACAATAAGGAATCTCTTTTAAATCCCTCTTTTATCGCTTATCGTCATCACTCAAAAGGAAGCCTTATTTGAGGTGCCAGATTTCTCTGGCGGCCTTTTCTAATTCCTCTCTGAAGGATGGATGAGCAATTTGAATGAGGGCTCTTGCCCTATCTTGAATACTTTTACCAAAAAGATCGGCAATGCCATATTCCGTCACAATATATTGAACATGCGCACGGGTAGTAACCACTCCGGCGCCAGGTTTCAACATAGGCGTAATACGGCTTATCCCTCTAATCGTTAAAGAAGGTAAAGCAATAATAGGTTTTCCACCTTCGGAAAGAGCGGCCCCTCTAATAAAATCCATCTGCCCGCCCACACCCGAATAAATGCGGGTACCAATAGAATCGGCACATACCTGGCCGGTCAAATCAACTTCAATGGCACTGTTAATGGCGGTAACTTTGGGTAATTGTCTAATTACAGCAGTATCATTAACGTACATAATATCGAGTACTCTAATTAATGGATTATCATTTACATAGGCGTATAAATTAGATGAACCCATCATAAAACCAGTAACGACATAACCTTTATGTTTCGTTTTATGCTGATTGGTGATCACTCCACTCTCGATCAGCGGAATAATACCATCGGAAAACATTTCCGTATGAATACCCAGTTCCTTATGATTTTTCATTGCAAATAAAGCAGCATTTGGAATAGCGCCAATACCCATTTGTAATGTAGCGCCATTTTCCACCAGGCTGGCAACATGCTGTCCTATTTTCATTTCTACCTCTGTAGGTTCTGAAACGATATGTGTTGGGATAGGATAATTTACATCGGTTACACAATGAAATTTACTTATATGAATATTTCCATCTCCATGAGTCCTTGGCATATTGGGATTAATTTCTGCAATCCGTAAAGTGGCACATTCAGCAGCAGCTAAGGAAGTATCAACGGAAACCCCCAGAGAACAGAAACCAGCTTTATCAGGAGGAGAAACCTGAAGCAGGGCAACGTCCAATAAAACCTTTTTACGCCTAAAAAGGTAAGGGATATCACTCAAAAATATAGGGACAAATTCCGCTCTTCCCGCCTCCACGGCTTCTCTCATATTTGCGCCGGTAAACAAACTTTTAATAAGAAATGAATCTTTACATTCTTCATCGGCATAAGGAGCTTTCCCTTCGGTATGGATTTGATAGATAGTTACATTTTTCAATGAATGATGCCTGTCAGCTAAAGCTTTACCTAATACCTGAGGTGACGCAGCTGCGCTATGGATAAAAATATTATCATTTGATTTTATGTTCGATACCGCTTCCTCAGGAGAAACTGGTGAATATATTTTCATTGTTTTATTTTTAAAATGAAAGCAAAAGTAGAAAGGGATTTAAAATCAAAGAATGAAAAAATTATTACAGAAGTGTGATTTTTGACATGGTAAAAAAGAATTATCTTTGATGTATTAAAACCAATCAAAATGGAATTATCTCGCGTGCTTCATACCATGGAGTCGCACACCGTTTATTATTGGATTGTCATGTCAATCATTGTTTTTGTAATCACGCAATCGATTTTAGTTGGCATCAGGTTTTTTTTCAGAAAACAGAGCGAGCCTCGAGCCTACTTTTTCTTTTCCCTTTTACTTTTAGCATTTGGACTTACCCAACTACACTTTGTTCTAAGGATTCTCGGATTATTTGAATTATTCCCAAGAGTAAGATTTCTACCCATATACTTTACCTTATCATTACCTGTTCTTTTTTTTTATTATATAAAAACTGAATTATTTCCAAGCTATCAACTCCGATGGACAGATGCGAAGCATTTCTTATTAGCCATTGGACAAATATTTTATTTTCTGATCACATTTACAGGCTATCATACAGGATTACTGCCCAAAATATCTTCAGAAATGAATCCTTTTTTGGGTAGTTTAGAAACAGGAGCCTATTTAGCACAATTTTTTGCCTATTTATTTTTCAGTTTGAGATATATCAGGGCTAAGAAGAAAAGTTCAAAGAGCGTACAAAAGAAAAGGCAAACCATTTATTTAGAAATACTTGTACATATTTTTACTTTGCTATTTATCATACATGCCTTATTTATTTTTTCTGATTTCTATAGTTACAAAATGGCCTATATAAATATGCAGACGACAAAAGTGTATGTAGGTCTTGGCTTATTAACCTTTACCTCACTACTCTTTTGTTTGAGTGTTTATGGCATTCAACTACTAATTTGGGGTAAAAAACGGATTTATACGAACTAATCCTTCTTTTTAAAATCACCCTTTTTCCATGCATCAAAGAATTTTTTCCATGCAATAGGATTAAAAATATTCATAGGAGGCCTTTGGCCATAATAGTAGTAATTAGAAGCTTGTTTCCTCATAAAATAATCTGCATTTTCATTACCATCATAAGAAACGGATGTTTCCGCTTTCTTTAAAACCTCCTTTGCCAGATTAGTAGCTGCTATTTTTTGCAATTCAGGCGTTACATCCATCGCTAAAAATTCAAGTCGGAAATGATCTCTGCTTGGCCATGGAAAAACGACCGTTTCAGGCAGATTAATAGGATCCTGTGACATTAATTGAACGATAGAATATTTATCTTCTTCCAAATCTTTAGCAACTTGAAATTCGATGGTTTTATATCCAACTGCCGAAAAAATAATAACATCTCCTTTTTCCACTACAATAGAAAAGAAACCTTTTAAATCGGCATAAGTACCTCTATTTTTACCCTTAATGAGGATATTTGTATAAGGCACTGGAAATAGCTCAGATTGATCACTTCCATCAAGGACTAACCCTGAAAATTGCACTAATTGTTGTTGATTATTGCTATTTTTTTGGCTAAAAAGAATATCTGCTGAAAGCAAAAAAATCAAAAACGGAATAAATCGCAAATAAAATAGTTTCATGCCTTGTAATTTGAGATAAAGACGCACCATTCAAATAAATGGTTCGATTTATTTCGACTAAAAATACAAAAAAACCAACAATAAGGCAAATTTATTTATGTGCGGGTTCTAAAGCAAGATTTAGAACTTCGAACATATTAGTAACATATTTGAAATTTAAACCCTTAATATACTCTGGGTTTATTTCAAGAATATGTTTTTCATTTTCCTTACAAAGGATTATTTCCTTCATGCCCACTCTTTTAGCTGCCAGAATTTTCTCTTTAATGCCACCTACGGGCAGCACTTTACCACGAAGCGTTATTTCACCCGTCATAGCAAGGAAAGGCAATACTTTTCTTCCGGTATAAATAGAGGTAATGGCTGAGAGCATGGTGATACCTGCAGAGGGACCATCTTTTGGAATGGCTCCTTCAGGAATATGTAAATGTATATCTCTTTTTTCCAAAAGTTCGATATCAATATTCAACTCCTCTGCATGAGCTTTAACAAAACTTAGCGCCGTTGTTGCCGATTCCTTCATAACGTCACCGAGATTACCCGTCATGATGAGTTTACCATTTCCTTTAGTAAGACAAGATTCCACAAAAAGAATGGCACCACCCATTTGAGTCCAGGCAAGTCCAATGCCAACACCTGGTGTTTTATTTTCCGTATATTGATCTGGGCTAAAAATAGTGGGCCCTAAAAACTTAGTGACCATTTGCGTGGACAATTCTGGCTGATATTCCTCGTCACTTGCCACCCATTTAGCAATGGTTCTCATCACCGACGCAATTTGACGGCTTAAATTTCTAACTCCTGATTCCTGTGTGTAGTGCTGAATAATATATTCCAAAACGGCAGGCTTCCATTTGATGTGTTTTTTCTGAAGACCATGCGCCTCTAATTGTTCTGGAATCAGATATTTTTTAGCAATTTCCATTTTCTCCTCTACCGAATAACCACTTATTTCTATAATCTCCATTCTGTCAAGCAGGGCAGGTTGAATCGTATTTAAGGAATTAGCCGTAGCAATAAAGAGCACCTTCGACAAGTCGAACTCCAACTCTAAATAATTATCTTGAAAAGTACTATTTTGTTCAGGATCAAGAACTTCCAAAAGAGCTGAAGAGGGGTCTCCTCTAAAATCTCTATTTATCTTATCGATCTCATCTAGAATAAAAACAGGATTATTAGTACCGCTTCGTCTTAAGGACTGGATAATCCTTCCTGGCAAAGCGCCAATATATGTTTTTCTATGTCCCCTTATTTCACTTTCATCAGAAATGCCCCCTAAGGACATACGAATAAATTGACGACCCAAAGCTCTGGCCACCGACTTCCCTAAAGAGGTTTTACCAACACCTGGAGGGCCAACCAAACAGATAATTGGCGCCTTCATATCCCCTTTCAGTTTTAAAACAGCCAGGTGTTCAATGATACGCTCCTTCACTTTTTCGAGTCCAAAATGGTCTGCATCCAGTATTTTCTTAACTTTAGTCAAGTCAAAATTATCAGTCGAAGTTTTGTCCCAGGGTAATTCCGTTAACAGATCTAAATAGGTAATCTGCATACTATAATCAGGAGAATGGGGATTAATTCTTTTCAGTCTGGCGATTTCCTTTTGAAAATGCTTAGCTGTTTTTTCAGACCATTTTATGGTTTCCGCCTTAGCAGAAATTCTTTCCACTTCCTCCTCCTGAGGGTTTTGGCCTAATTCATCCTGAATCGTTTTCAACTGTTGATTCAGAAAATAATCCCTCTGTTGCTTATCAATATCAACGCGAACTTTAGATTCAATTTGATCTTTAAATTCCAGTAATTGTAATTGTTTGGAAATTTCTCCTAATATAAGCTCCGCCTTTCCCGATTGGTCATCAGTTTCAAGAATTAATTGCTTAATTTCAATCGTAGAGCTTAGATTTGAAGCAATAAAATTGAGCAAAAAAGTATTATCTTCGATACTTTTCAACATAGCAATAGCCTCAGAAGGAATATTTGGCGAAAGCTCAATAATCCTTTTAGCCATATCCATTATCGTTGAAATTAGCGCAGTAAATTCTAAGTTACCCTTTTTTTTCTGCTCTTCGATAAGCGAAATTGCGCCTTCCAGATATGGTTTTTGCTTGGTAAGTTCATCTAATCTAAACCTTTGCTGACCGCGTAAAATAGCTGTAGTCGTTCCATCAGGCATGCGTAATAGCTTCATAATTTTAGCTACTGTCCCAATTTCGTATAAGTCTATTTTTCCTGGATCTTCCTTTTGTATATCTCTTTGAGAGAGCACGCCAATGGCCCTGCTGGTATCAAAAGCTTTTTTAATAGATTTTATTGATTTATCTCTACCAACTGTAATAGGAATGATTACGCCAGGATAAAGCACGGTGTTTTTGAGTGCCAGAATAGGAATTTGAGCGGGAATTTTATCCATTTTGCCCATAAAACCATCATCTTCCATTGGAATTAAAGGCATGAATTCTGTATCATCATCATCTTTTTCCTGACTGCCAAAAAATGTTTCGAACATGGTAATATTTAAAAAATAAATCAATATGACAATTTGTCAGACAAAAGCTTAATATAGCCATTTTTGTCTGGGGGTAGTATTAGTGACAATATTTGTGCCATGATAAATATGTCAGATATTCCAGCATATAAATGGGCCAAACATTTTGAATTTCGGACATAATTACCCTTTAATTTCCTACAAATTCAAGGATGTCATTTTTTTCAAACCGAAGATTTCCGATAATAAATTCCTGTCTTAGGGGTGTATTTTTGCCCATATAATAAGCAAGAATTTCATCAATATCCGTTTCATCATTTAAGAAAACAGGATCCAGTCTAATATCAGATCCAATAAAGCCACTAAATTCTCCTGGTGAAATTTCACCTAAGCCTTTAAACCTTGTAATTTCAGGTTTACCTTTTAATTTTTGAATGGCCTCTTGTTTTTCTTTTTCAGAGTAGCAATAAAACTTCTGATTTTTATCTCTGACCCTAAAAAGTGGGGTATCTAAAATATACACATGGCCACTTCGAACCAGATCGGGAAAGAACTGTAGAAAGAAAGTAAGTAAAAGTAATCTGATATGCATACCATCTACATCTGCATCGGTGGCGATAACTATTTGATTGTAGCGCAAATCTTCAATACCATCTTCTATATTCAGGGCATGTTGAAGGAGATTAAACTCCTCATTTTCATAAACGACTTTTTTTGTCATTCCAAAACAATTCAATGGTTTTCCACGCAGGCTAAATACTGCCTGAAACTGAACATTTCTTGCTTTAGTAATGGAACCACTGGCAGAATCCCCTTCCGTTATAAAAAGAGTTGTTTTATTACGGTCTTCATCGCTCACTTTTTTAGGAGGTTCATTGAAATGAATGCGACAATCCCGCAGTTTTTTATTGTGAAGATTAGCTTTTTTTGCCCTTTGGTTTGCGAGTTTTTTAATATCCGCAATTTCGGTTCTTTCTCTTTCAGACTGGAGAATTCGTTTTTCAATTAATTTAGCAATTTCCGGATTTTTATGCAGATAATTATCCAGTTGTTCCTTAACAAAATTGCCTATAAATGTGCGCACAGAGGGTGCATCAGGTCCCATGTGAGAAGAACCTAATTTTGTTTTTGTCTGTGACTCAAAAACAGGTTCTTCCACTCTGATACTAACGGCAGCCATGATAGAACTTAAAACATCTCTACGATCGTAATTCTTTTTAAAAAATTCTGCTACTGTTTTGGCAATAGCATCTTTAAAAGCTAATAAATGGGTGCCACCCTGTGTAGTATTTTGTCCATTTACAAAGGAATAATACAATTCACCGTATTGATTTCCATGGGTAATTGCCAATTCGATATCTTCCCCCTTCAAATGAATGATGGGATAACGCAACTCATCATTTTTAGTTTTTCGTTCCAGAAGGTCTAATAATCCATTTTTGGAAACGATAGTTGTCCCATTAAAAATAAGTTTCAAGCCTGCATTTAAATAGGCATAATTCCATAATTGATTTTCGATAAATTCTTTCCTAAAGCGAAAATTCCTAAAAATTTCAGGGTCTGGCTCAAAATATACCCAGGTGCCATTTACCTCTGCTGAATCGAGAAGGGAGGATTCACTGACCAAGATACCTTGGTTAAAGTCTGCTTTTTTTTGTTTCCCATCTCGATAAGAAGAGACTATAAATTTTGAAGAAAGGGCGTTAACTGCCTTAGTTCCTACTCCATTTAGACCTACCGATTTTTTAAATGCTTTGGAATCATATTTTCCACCCGTATTAATTTGAGAGACGCATTCAATGACTTTTCCTAACGGAATCCCACGACCAAAATCCCTGATCTCCATAGAATGATCATCCATTTTAATGAGCACCTGTTTCCCATTACCCATGACAAATTCATCAATCGTATTGTCAATCACCTCTTTTATAAGGATATAAATACCATCATCAGGCGTCGAACCATCTCCCAGTTTTCCGATATACATACCTGGCCTAAGACGAATATGTTCGCGCCAGTCGAGCGAAATGATATTATCTTCTGAGTAATTATTTTCTAACATTTATTCTTTTTTTAAGAATTTGAAATATCAAATCATTTCTTGTAACAACGATGCAATTTTTTGGGTTAACCCTTTTCGACTGTATTTTTCAATATTTTTATTTTGAAAATCAAAGATAGATTTATCAATATACTGTTTAAAAAGAGTGATAATGGCATTTTTTATACTTTCTTCCTCATTAAAATCAGCAAGTAGTCCAGAGGAGGTATTCATCATTTCCGCTTCCAAATCGCCTTCTTTGGGTCCAATGGCTAATATTGGTCTGTTAGATGCCAGGTATTCAAAAAACTTTCCTGTTAAAACCCATTTTGCCCCTTCAAAATTATCTACAAAAAGTAAAAGCACGGTAGCTTCCATTTGTCTTTTCACTACTTCTTTGAAAGGAATAAAGTCTATAAATTCTACATAACGTTCAAGATTAAATTGTTCTATATCTTTCAAAACAGAACTATCAACCTTTCCCACTAATTGAATATTGACTGTTGATTCAAATAATTCATTTGAATCAATAAGGCTTCTAATCACTTTCCAGAACAAAGAATTATTTCTTCTTTGAGATAAGGTTCCGGCATAAAGCATGGTAAATTTTTCCTTATTGAACATCGGTTTCTCAGGTAATTGATAATCTTCTATATCGAAACCATTCATAACCAAATCTGATTGAATGCCCGCTTTTTCCAGATTTTGGATTTGCATATTTCTACCGATAACTACTACTTTGTCAGCTGTTTGCAAAATCTTTTTTTCAAGAGCTTCATGCTTTCGGTTAGCCCATTTTGTTAACATCAAAGAAGCGAAATATTCTGACCACGGATCCCTGAAATCTGCCATCCAAGGTACATTAAATTTAGTTTTAAGCTGTAATGCAATTAAATGTAAAGAATGAGGAGGTCCAGAAGATACAACAGCCTGAAAGGGATTTTTGTTATAATAATCAGAAAGGAACCGAATAGATGGATTTACCCAAAATAATCTGGAATCAGGAATAAATAAATTTCCTCTTATCCATATTGACAGTCTTTCCTTCCAACCTTTCTGAATATATGATTTAACATTTACCAAATGTCCGAAATCCATTTTTGAATCCTTTTCTTTACCTGTAAATTTTCGGTAAAGAGAAAAAGGTTCCCAAATAGGTCTTTTTATAATTTCAATATCCTTTGGGATTTCTTCCATTCGTTTAGAATCAATGATAGGATAATCAGGATTTGAGGGTACATAAACTATTGGTTCCCAACCAAAATTTCTTAAATATTTAACAAATTTTAGCCATCTGTGAACACCTGCTCCTCCTGAAGGTGGCCAGTAATATAAGATGATTAAAACGCGTTTTAATGGTTGGAGATCCTTATTCATTTTAATTAATATATTGAAATAAGCACTAAATCAAATCTGCTTTATTTTCACACAAAATAACTACTTTTGAATAACACTTAATGATTTAATGTATAATATATGAATAGGAGAGATTTTCATGGGCTTGCTTCAATGGGTATAATTGGATCCATTTGGCATGCCAAAACAAATCTATTAAGTATTTCCGGAATCCAGGAAACAACTATTATTAAGCCTCAGCGACTCCTTCCGGGTGACAAAGTAGGACTGATTACTCCCGGAAGTTATATTCCGGATACTGGCTACGAAAAAGCCGTTAATAATTTAACACAATTAGGCTTGCAGGTCGTTCCTGGGAAATATGTCAGAGAAAAAAGAGGGTTTACAGCGGGTACCGATGCTCAAAGGCTGGAAGATCTGCATACTTTTTTTGAAGATCCTTCTATAAAAGCGGTTTGGTGTGCCCGTGGAGGATATGGTTGTTCCAGACTTTTACCTCATATTAATTATGAACTTATTAAAAAAAATCCGAAAATTATTATTGGCTATAGTGATATAACAGCCCTTCTACAAGCTATTTTCCTTCAAACTGGCCTCGTCGGATTTCATGGACCTGTTGCAGGAGCAACCTGGACTCCTTATACGATTCAACATATTAAGGGTATTCTTTTTGACTCTTTTACAAATCCCTATGTTATTAGATTGGCAGAAGAAGAATTGACGCCCGAAAAAGAGCATTTTAAACCTTACAGTATCAATCCAGGCATTGTAACAGGTAGATTAATGGGGGGAAATGTTAGTCTCCTCGCCGCACTTGCCGGGACTCCTTTTGCTTTCGATGCAACGGATAAATTACTATTTATGGAAGATATTGACGAACGTCCCTATAGTTTAGACAGAATGTTTACCCAATTAAGACAATCTGCAAATCTACATAAAGCAAAAGGGCTGATTTTAGGGGTTTTTGAGGGTTGCAACCCTAAAAAAGAGGAGGAATCTTTAACGCTCAAAGAAACCATTTCAGACCGTTTAAGCGATCTAAATATTCCATCTGTTTATGGTCTGTCCTTTGGCCATGTTCCAAATAATTTTACTTTACCAGTGGGTATTATGGCGGAACTTGACACGGAAAATAAAACTTTAACCTACCTGGAATCTCCAACTATTTAACCATTTCATTGATAATGCTTACTTTAAATGTTCATCCTTTCCAATTAAAATTAAAACATACTTTTAGAATTACGCATGGTTCCAGAGATTATCAACCCACCGTTATAATCTCTCTTTCTGACGGTATGCATACAGGTTACGGGGAGGCTACGGCTACAAAATATTATGGACTTGATCAGGATGAAATGATTCAGCGATTTAATACCTGGAAACCTATTATCGAATCAACTCCTTTGGAAACGGCAGAAAATTATTGGGAACTGCTTCACCCTTTACTTAAAAATAATCCCTTTGAACAATGCGCTCTCGACGAAGCCGCGCACGATCTCCTGGCCCAAAAGGAAAGATTACCCCTTTACCAAAAATGGGGGCTCACCTATCTTGACCATCCATTGACTGACTATACTTTAGGCTTTGGCCCTATGGAAGAGATGATTGCAAAAATGGAGGAAATGCCCTGGCCTGTTTATAAAATAAAGCTCGGAACAGATGATGATTTAAATATCATCAGAAATCTAAGAAAACATACTTCCGCAATTTTTAGAGTAGATGCCAATACCGCATGGTCGGCTGAAGAAACCCTTGGTTATGCCCCTGAGCTGAAGGAATTAGGCGTTGAATTTATTGAGCAGCCCCTTAAACCAGATGACTGGGAAGGGCAAAAGCTGTTATTTGAAAAATGTGTTTTACCTGTCATTGCCGATGAAAGTTGCCAAAAAGAAGAGGATGTAAATCGTTGTGCTGGCTATTTTCATGGTGTAAATATTAAATTGATGAAATGCGGCGGCCTTACCCCTGCAATCCGTATGATTCATGAAGCTAAAAAGTTAAATATGAGAGTTATGGTAGGTTGTATGACCGAGTCATCCATTGGGATTACTGCCATAGCACATTTACTACCTTTACTGGATTATGTCGATATGGACGGAGCCCTTTTACTTGCTAACGATCCTGCGGAAGGGGTTTTAATACAGGATGGCAAAGTTATATTTCCCAACAGGAATGGTATTGGTGCTAAACTTATTTGAAAAATTTTCTAGCTTGAAAATAAATAACTTATGATTTATTCCCTGAGTCATCAACCTGGCAGATGGATGTTTTGGGAAGGTTCTGCTTTGTTATATTTTAGCGGAACCAGCTATCTGGGCATTGCAAATGATCCCATTTTTCATGAGAAATTAGCCGCTTCCATCAGTCAATATGGTAGTAATTTTGGAAGTTCCAGGGTAGGCTATATGCAGCTTTCCGTTTATGAGGAAACCGAGGAAATCCTTGCAAAATATCTTCAACAGGAAGCTGCATTAACTGTTTCATCGGGTACCTTAGCAGGAATTTTGGCTTATCGGGTTTTTGATTCAAAAGGTGAATTAATTTTTGCCCCAAATGCTCATCCCGCTCTTTGGATACAAATACCTAAAAGTTTCCAAAGCAGGAAAGAATGGGAAGAAACGTGTATTGCAAAAAGTCACCAGGCAGGTCCACCTCTTTTTATGTACAGTAATGCCATTGATTCTCTTCAAGCTGTGCAATATGATTTTAACTGGCTTCAAGATCTTGGTAATAAAAGAGAACTTATCCTGGTTTTAGACGAATCTCACACTTTGGGTATCTGGGGAGAAGATGGCACGGGTGTTTTGCCCTCTCTGACATTACCTAACCAGGTACAAGGTGTGATGATAGGTAGTATGGGAAAAGGAATGGGTATTCCGGCAGGTGTTATTGCTGGAAATAAATCTTGGATAAATGAAATTTGGCACAGCGCTCATTTTGGTGGTGCCTCTCCTGCTTCACCAGCCTATTTAGATACGTGGATGCAATTACAAACTCATTATCAATCTCTACGTGCTCTTTTAAGTCAAAATATTCAACAATTTCAATCGATCATTGGAAAGGAAAATCCCATTTTGAGAAGTATTCCAGAATATCCGGTTCATTTTTCAGCATCACCAGATCTTTCAGGATTTTTATTCCAAAATCAAATGTTTGTCTCCCATTTCCCTTATCCGACATCGAAAGACGAACCCATCACAAGAATCGTTTTGAGTGCGCTACATTTACCAGAAGATATTCAAAGACTGGCAGCAAGTATCACAGGTTATATGCCTAAATAGCCGTCTGTTCAGAATTTTTCAAAAACATCTTATAACTATCATCTGGAAATAGTAAACTGCCTGTTATCATGAAAAAAAGGCTAATTCCTCCGCCAAAAAGAATACCAGGTATTTGAATCTGAATAATAAATTCTGCTAAAATCCAAGCTATCATACCACTAATCATACTTAGAATTGCACCAGTTCTGGACGAAGATTTCCAAAATAATCCAGCCGTCAATGGAGAAAATAAAGAAACCAGACTTAAAGCAGAAGAAAGTCCAACCAATTCATAAATATTTGATTTGCTTGTAGCTAAAAATGCTGCACAAATGGCAACACCCACCACCGAAAGTCTCATGGTATGGAGCATTAATTTATCGGAGTTATTTTTTAATAAAGGTTTTAAAATATTCTCTCCAACAACCGTTGCGGGTGCTAAAATAGCGCCTGAAGTAGTGCTTAAAATAGCAGATAAAAGTGCCCCAAAAAAGACGATTTGTAAAAATAAAGAACCATGTTTTAAAACAATGATTGGTATTATCATTTGGGTATCACCTGGACTTGCACCAGGATATAAATAGTTTGCACATAACCCTATAAATAATGGAATTAAACCTATGGTGACATACATCAAACCTGCGATGACACCAGCTTTTACTGCAGTGTTTTCTGATTTTGCAGCCATAACCCTTTGAAATACATCTTGTTGCGGAATTGAACCTAATCCGATGGTAATCCATGCCGCAAAATATTCCATCACAGCCATTGGTTTTGCCTCTGGTAAAAATCGAAAAAAACCATCCGGCTGGGCATCCAGCACCACCCTTATTCCACCCGCCTGACTAGATAAAGAATAAGCCAGGAGCAACAAACCAACGATAATCATTATGGACTGGACAGCATCGGTTATAGAAACTGCCCACATTCCTCCAAAATAAGTATAAAAAACAACAACGATTGTACACAGTACAATGCCATAAATAAGCGGTATTCCGATAATTGTTTTCAAAACAATAGCCAGAGCGACCAATTGAGCAGCTATCCAACCGAAATAGGAAGGAATCATAAAAATAGCGGAAGTAATTTCAGCCATTCTCCCAAATCTCATTTTAAAAAAATCATTAAAGGTTAAAATATTCAACCTATATAATGGTCTGGCGTAAATAAGACCAACCAGAACGAGACAAAGAGCGGCACCAAAAGGATCTTCAATAACACCAAGCACGCCGTTTTCTGCAAATTCCGCTGGTGCACCCAATATCGTTTCTGAACCGAACCAGGTGGCAAATAAAGCACAAGCGGCCAGACTTGTGGGTAATCGACGACCAGCAATAACAAAATCTTTGGTTGTTTTTACTTTACTTGAAGCCCACCATCCAATAAGAACGGTTCCAAACAAGTAAATACCAATAAAAACTAATAAATAACCATGCATCATAATCCCCAGCTTACCATTCCATATTGAACAAACTGATATGGCAAAACTTTACCCCCGATACTTTCTAAAGAATTAATAACCTGAAACTTATGGTTTTCTGGTGCATAAAAAATCATAAAGCCACCTCCTCCTGCACCTGAAATTTTGCCTCCTGTAGCCCCTGCATTCATGGCTGTTTCATAATATAGGTCTATAGAATCATTGGTAATTCCCTGGGCCATTGCCTTCTTTTGCTGCCATCCAAAATGAAGAATTTCTCCCACCTGATTTACTTCTCCTTTCAAAAGCGCTTCTTTCATTAATATGGCCTGCTCTTTTAAATGGTGCATCGCATCAATGGACGACAAAACGTTATTATTCACATTGTCTTGCTGTTTTTGAATAATTGAAGATGAAAGCCTGGATGTTTCCGTAAAAAATAAAACCAGATTATTTTCAAGTTCAAAAAGCACTTTTTCCTTTATCCTTAATGGATTAACAATCACCTTATCATTGGCACCAAATTCCATGAAATTGAACCCGCCAAAAGTAGCGGCATATTGATCCTGTCTTCCACCTGCCATACCAAGGTCTTCCCGCTCGATGGAGTAGGCAAGATGGGCAATATCATATTCCCCTAGAGGAAGTTTAAATGCTTCGACGAATGCACCCAAAATGGCTACTACCAAAGTGGAAGAGGAGCCTAAACCTGAACCTGGAGGTGCATCAACATAAGTAGTTAGTTCAAAACCCTTCACAGGAATATTAAAATCTTTTACCAGTCGATTAAAAACCCCTTTTGCTAAATCCAGCTTACCATCTAATGTCAAATAAGAACTCACCTCCACTTTTACTTCTTCCTGCCTGTCCATCGCTTTCAGTATAACGTTTTGATCCGTTCTTAACTTTAAAAAAGCGTAAGCAAACAAACTGACCGTAGCGTTTAAAATAGCACCACCAAACTGGTCTGTATATGGACTGACATCTGTCCCTCCACCAGCCAGCCCAATACGCAAAGGCGCTTTACAGCGAACCATCATATTTAACTATTTTGAGATAAGTCAATTAAATTTTTTGTCATAACAGACCAAAGATATTTATTTTTTTCTTGAAGTAAGCCCATTTTTAAAATTTGACTTTGGCCTGGATTTTCAAAAAAATAAGCTATTTTATTGGCAATGTCCGATGCTTCAGGAGAAACCAGATAACCCGAAATGCCATCGGGGACAATTTCTGCTAATCCTCCTACATTAGTTACAATCATGGGTTTTTCAAAATGATAAGCTATTTGAGTAACTCCACTCTGAGTAGCATGTTTATAAGGCTGGACCACAAGATCTGCGGCACAAAAATAAATACCAACTTCTTCATTCGAGATAAAATGATTTTTCCAAACCAGTTTTTCTCCTATTCCCAATCGCTCCACCATTTCGAAATATGGTTTTTCGTCCGTATAAAATTCCCCCGCAATAATGAGTTTTAAATCATCCATTTTTAATTTTGCCATTGCCTCGAGCAATAAATCAAGTCCTTTATAGGGTCTGATAAAACCAAAAAAGAGAAGTACCTTATGATTTTCATTTAGCCCAAAATAATTCCTTGCAGTTGTTTTATCTATGGGAGGACCAAAATTATCAAATAATGGATGAGGACTTAAAGTACATTTTTTACGCTGGGTAAAACCCTTCAAGTCAGTAGCAACAGATTGGCTCATTGCTAAAAAGCCGTCTATTTGCCAAACAAAGAAAGAGGTTAGCAGGGTATCTAAAAATCTCTTTTCATGAGGAATTATATTATCTAAAATAGCAAGTCTTTTAATAGATTTCCTAAAGCCGGCAATCATAGCAATGACCCCAAAGCAAGGTGCCATAAAAGGAAGCCAATATTTAAAAAGAATTATATCCGGCTTTTCAGAAAGAAGAAAAAAACCATTTTTAATCCAGGAAAATGGATTAATGGCATTCACCTGACGTACTATTTTTAGATTTTCCGGCGCTGGACTATCGCTGAACTGTGTTTTCCCTGGAAATAAAAACGAAGGATATTGCAAGGTGAAATTTAAAATCATGACTTCATGACCTTCCTGTTGAAATTGGCTCATTAAGCGTTCATTAAAAGAAGCAAGTCCACCTCTAAAGGGATGCGCCGTGCCGATCAAAATTATTTTCACACCCTAAATTATTGTTGAACCTCAAAAATAAGCTATTTTATGTACTTTTGAGGACTTTTACATTGGTTTACCTATCATACCATCATGCAAGAAATTATTACTAAAAGATTTAAAGAGTCTGTCGAAAGTAAACAAGCTCTTTTAGATAATAAGGAACTGACCGTTCTAATGAGTGAAATTGCTCAAAAAATGATTCATGCGCTTCGCAACGGCAATAAAATAATGTTTTGTGGAAATGGAGGGAGTGCTGTCGATGCTATGCATTTGGCAGCTGAGCTTTCCGGAAGATATTATTTTGACAGAAAACCCTTAAATGCAGAAGCATTAAGTGCCGATAATGCTTTTCTGACGGCAGTAGCAAACGACTATGGCTACGAAAAAGTATTTTCCCGTTTGCTAACCGCAAAGGGTAAATCTGGTGATATCTTAGTTGGACTTTCAACTTCCGGGAATTCTCAAAATGTGGTTAATGCCTTTGAATATGCCAGAAGTCAAGATATTCTTACCGTAGGTTTTACTGGACAAAATACCTGTAAAATGGATTTATTAAGCGATTATTTGTTTAAGGCTCCTTCTGCTGATACCCCAAGAATTCAGGAATGTCACATGCTGGTAGGACATATATTATGTGAACTCGTGGAAATTGATTTTTTAAAGGATACCCTAATTGCATAGACTCCAGCCTATATGACAACGGAGGAATATCGGGAAATGGCGGATACCATTCCTAAAACACCTGGTGTTTACCGGTTTTGCAAACAAGATGGGACTATTCTCTATGTTGGCAAAGCTAAAAATCTGAGAAATAGAGTCTCCTCTTATTTTGGCGAAAGACGTGACCGTCTTTTTCGAACCCGGTTGATGGTCAAAAATGCAGACTTTCTTAATTATACTGTTGTCGAATCAGAGACCGATGCTCTACTTTTAGAAAGTGCCCTCATAAAAGAACACCAGCCAAGGTATAACGTTTCGCTCAAAGATGATAAATCCTATTCCTATATTTGTATCAAAAATGAACGATTTCCCAGAATTCTGATTACCCGCAGGGTCATAAGAGATGGCTCAGTTTATTTTGGTCCTTATACTTCAAAGGGCAGGTTAAAAATAATTTTAGAATTAATCAGGCAATTATTTCCCTTAAGAACCTGTATTTTTAATCTAAGTGAGGAAAATATTCACGATGGTAAAATTAAACTTTGCCTTGAATATCATATAAAGAATTGCATGGGACCTTGTGCAGGCTTAGAATCTGAGACTGCTTACAATGAAAAAATAGAACAAATTAAAAATATACTCAAAGGTCATTTTAGTTCCGTCCTTCAGCATTTTAAAAAGATAATGAATCAATATGCTGAAGATTTAGCCTTTGAGAAAGCACAGGCCATTAAAGAAAAACTAGTTGCTTTTGAAGACTACCAGGCAAAATCAACCGTGGTTAGTCATACGATTAGAGATGTAGATGTATTTACCATTTTAACTGATGAAAAGGAGGCGTATATAAATTATTTGAGGGTAGTAAATGGTGCCATCATTCAAGCACACACTCAAGAGTTAAGCCTACAGTTAGAAGAGGAAGAACCGGAGGATTTACTCTCCTTAGCTATTCCAATCATTAGAGAACGTTTTAATAGTTTTGCACCTGAAGTAATTACCGCCATTCCCGTTGTGTTGACAGAGTCAAATCTAAAAAATACTATACCTCAAATTGGAGATAAAAAGAAATTACTGGAACTTTCAGAACGCAATGTAGTCTATTATAAATTGCAAAAAAAGAAAGAATTAATAAGCAAAGAAAAACGACAAACTCCTGCAGAAAGAATATTAAAGCAATTACAGAAAGACCTAAATATGGCAGAAATACCGTTTCATATTGATTGCTTTGATAATTCAAATATTCAGGGTACCAATCCGGTTTCATCATGTGTGGTATTTAAAAATGCGAAACCTTCAAAAAAGGATTACCGCCATTTCCATGTAAAAACAGTGGTGGGACCAAATGATTTTGCCAGCATGGAAGAAGTCGTTTATCGCAGGTACAAAAGGATTTTAGACGAAGAAAAAGATTTACCTCAATTAGTCATCATAGACGGAGGTAAGGGCCAGTTGGGTGCAGCTTTGAAAAGTATTACTCAACTGGGTTTGAATGGAAAGATGACGGTTATTGGTATTGCAAAAAGATTGGAGGAAATTTTCTTCCCCGGTGACAGCATACCTTTGTATATCAACAAAAAATCGGAGTCTTTAAAGTTAATTCAACAAGCCAGAAATGAAGCCCATAGATTTGCCATAACATTCCACAGAACGATAAGATCAAAAAATTTCATCCAATCGGAATTAGAAAATATTCAAGGTATTGGAGAAAAGACCATTCAGCTTTTATTAAGTTCTCTGGGTTCTGTAAAAAATATATCGGAAGCAGATAATCAGGTACTTGTGCAACTTTGTGGAGAACACAAAACAAAATTGATTCGTGGTTATTTTGATTTAAAGCCGTTGGAAAATAAATAATTTTAAAGACTTTTGGTACGTCCACCGTCAACTATGATACTGGTTCCAGTTACGTAAGAGGCCGCTGGACTGGCTAAAAAGGCCGCAACATCTGCAATTTCCTCAGGTGAACCAAATCGTTTCATCGGAATAGTTAACTTACTTTGAATTATTTGTTCTTCCTTAGAAATACCATTTTGTTTAGCCCAAATCTCCATTAAGGTATCAAGCCTTTCTGTTGCAGTGAATCCAGGTAAAATATTATTAACCGTAATTCCATACGCCCCTACTTCACTGGCAAGCGTTTTTGCCCAGGATGCCATGGCGGCTCTTGTTGTATTAGAAACACCGAGACCGTCTATTGGCATTCGCACGGAAGTACTAATTATATTTATAATTCTTCCGTATCCTACATTTTTCATTTTTTCAGTCATCAATTGTACTGCAAGATGACTACAATGTAAATGCATTTGAAATGCCTGCTGAAATGCTTCCCAATCTGCAGATAATATGGGACCTGCCGGTGGTCCACCCGTATTATTAATTAATATATGATAAGTTCTACTATCTAATAAAACGAGAAGTTTTCGTTTAATATCTATAGGGTCATTTGCATCAACAACCAAATAATCGTGATCTTGATTAGCAGAAATTTTTAATTTATTTAATTCCAGGCTAATTTCTGCTAATTTATCAGCAGAACGGGCGGCTAAGGTAACGTTTGCACCCAAAGCGGCCAACGAAAAAGCAATTGCCCTTCCAATTCCTTTACTAGCGCCAAAAACAAAAGCATTTTTGCCCGTTAAATCAATATTCATACTTTTAATTTAAGACCTTGACAGATAGCACATCTTACTTTAACAGGTAATTTATTAATTTTGATTCATGGAAACAAGAAAATTCATTTATTTCGCTTCAGATTTTCATTTAGGTGCCGGCTCATTTACACAAAGTCTGCAAAGAGAAAAAAAAATTGTACGATGGTTAGATCAGGAAGTTAAACCCAATGCCTCCGAATTATACCTACTCGGTGATCTTTTTGAATGTTGGTTTGAATATAATAAGGTCATCCCAAAGGGGTTTACCCGACTTTTCGGACGCCTGGCCGATTTAGTTGATTCCGGAATACCCGTTACTATTTTTACTGGTAATCATGACTTATGGATGTTTGGATACCTCGAGGAAGAATTGGGTATATCTCTGCAAAAATCAGTTTTAACGAAAGAATGGGGAGGAAAAACATTTTTATTGGGTCATGGAGATGGACTTGGCCCAGGTGATTATGGTTATAAACGGATGAAAAAAGTTTTTACACACCCTCTCGCTCAATGGGCTTACAGTAGGATACATCCAAACTTAGGATTAGCCCTGGCACAATATTTTTCCTCTTTGAGTAGAAAACATAATTTAGAGCCAAGTCACTTCATGGGGTTGGAAAAGGAATGGTTGGTTCAATATTGCGAGGAAAAATTAAAAACAGAAAATTTCGATTATTTTATCTTTGGACACCGGCATTTGCCTATTCATCTTACCCTTTCAAATGGAAAAAGTCGCTATGTTAATTTAGGAGACTGGATGCAATATTTTAGTTACAGTCTTTGGGATGGAACAGAAATTCAATATCATTTTTTTGAAAATAATCAGGGGCAGTTATATGAAAATTTATAAGCATTTCATATTCATTTTCCTGAGTTTTCATTTATTAAATGGTCAGTCTGTAACTGAACAAACCCTTAATCTTACAGAAAATATCCACCTTTTAAAGATAGATATTTTTGACCAAATATATACCCTGACAGCAGATCAGTATTTTAAAAAGTGGGATAAAAAAGGAAATCTATTATTCCAGTATATTAATAACCGAGACGGAAAGCTGAGCCACATAGATGTTAGGAATCCTTTACAGATACTCCTTTTCTATGCCGATCAACAACGAATAATTTCCTTGGATAGAACACTATCTCCATTAAAGGAATGGCAAATAAACCAGGATGATTGGGGATTCATAAGTTCTGCCGCTGTGGGAAAGAATGATCAAATATGGTTGTTTGACCAGTTTAACTATCAACTTGGGAGCATCAACGAAGAAGGAAAAACGGAGAGACAAAAAACTGATTTAATTCTTTGTTGCCTGCATCCACCAGAAATAAATTTTATGGCGCTTAATGAAAACCATCTTTTTTTATTCGACCTAAAACAAGGTATTGTTCAATGTGATTTATTAGGTCAATTTATTCGGTTTATTCCAATAAAAGAATGGCAAAAAATATTAACTTTTGGAAATACGATCTGGCTGATAAAAGATGAAAAGATAATAGAAATAAGTCATCAAGGCCAAATTAAAGAAAAACCAAGTGTTGAAAACACAAGTAAGATTGTTGGCTTTAACAACAAAGAAATATTTTTTAATGACGGAAAAAGTAATAAAGTGGTTCTAATAGTCAAAGAATAAGAACTATCCTTTTTTCCAGGAAAATTGATTCACTTTACGGCCAACTCTGATACCCAGATTAACTCCTTGTTCGCAATCCATTCTAAAGTGTACGCCTAAAGGAACTCTTGAGATAGCATTCTCGTTTGCCATTTCATAAAAGGAATTGAATTGACGAGGCTTACCTCCTTCAAAATCTTCCCTTCCTTCATGGCAACGGTCAGTCATTGGAAAATAGTTACCAAAAATATCTGTTAGAACTTCTGCGGCCGCTCCCCCCATCGTTGAATGACCTGACGGATAAGCAGGGAAATTAGGCGAAATACCTGTTTCTTTTGTTAACGGATTATATAAAGCAGGTTGCCAGGATGAGCGCATCATCTTTCTGATATAACCAACAGGTCTTTCAACATCATAAAAATATTTTGAATACCAGCATGCTACCACACAATCATTTAGGGCAATACCTAATTTTGCATTGGCATAAACAGCAGTTTCTAAATCTATATTTTCAAGTTCATAAACCTGATTAGCTATAGCCAGCCATCTTGAAGGAGGGCTGAAAGTTAACCCAGTTAAGTCATCACTCCAAAAAAAAGCTAACCAACGTTGGTCTGGTGTAGGATTATTTACCGTAGCATAAACTTCTGCAGCCTGAACATAATAAGGAGAATTGATTTCTTCGCTATAAGCAATTGGGGCAGGAATCAATTTATCCGCTTCATTAATAACAAATGTTCTGGCATATCCATAATCAGGGAACATACCAATACCACTGGCATTCGTAGGGATAAATCTACCAGGTTTTGTGCTATTAGTATATCTGCTTACCGTATTTTTAAAAGGATTCAAGTGATAATTATGCCCAACCTGATCTGTTTTTGCATATTCAAAAACAGCCTCTGCTACTTTGATACCATATTCATCAGATTTTACAATACTCTCAGCAGACGCCTCTTCCTTATAATCGTTTTTAAGTTTATTATATAGTGCTGTAATCTTTGCAAATTTTTCAGTGGGGATTCCATTTACATTCCCAAGAAAATTTGTTAGTAATTTGCTGTAGATAGCGTTAACAACTGTTGGATAATGATAATCAACCAATGGTTCATGCGTTGGAAGATTCAAACCAGGATAATTAAATCGTAAACTTTTATAGGTTGGCATATCAATAACACAAGCTTCGTAACAAGCCAATCCAATATAAGCCATCGCTCTTGGTGCTGGACAAGGACGAAATCCTTGTGCATATCTTTCAATCTCTAAAAAAAGATTATTCCATTGAAGAATAGATTCAGAGTTGAAATCTTTGGTTAATCTGGATGATGCGACCTCTGGAGAATCTTTTTTACAACTATTGATGGTAAAAAGCGAAAGGATTACTACGAGATAAAACGGCTTGAATATTAGGTTAGGGAGCATTTTTTTCATAAGACATATTATTTACCAAATGTGACGCAATATATTAAAATTTCATAAAAAGTCGTAACGATTCTTAACATTATTTTTTTAGATAGACCCAAAGGAGGTCGGTACATTTGTCCTTTATCAGAAATTAAGTAAATTTGTATTAAAAGATTAATTATCTCAGTTGTGGGATATTAAAAATAAACCATGGAAAAACCAAAAATAGGCATAAGTATTGGAGATATTAATGGTATTGGATTAGAAGTTATTATCAAAACAATATCGGATCCAAGAATTATAAATTTATGCACGCCTGTAATCTATGGGTCTGCCAAAGTATTATCCTATCACAAAAATATTACAGAACTGGAATTTCCATTTCAGCAAATTAGAAATGGAGAAAAGTTTCAACCAAATGTAGTTAATGTAGTCAATTGCTGGCAAGAAAGTGTAAATATTAACCTGGGACAAATAACAGAAGATGGGGGAGTCTATGCCATGAAGTCATTAGCAGGAGCTGTAAAAGAGCTAAAAGATGGACAAATTGATGGCTTGGTGACAGCTCCGATAAATAAAGAAACCATGTTATTAGCAAATTTTGGTTTCCCGGGACACACAGAATATCTCACTCACTCCTTCGGTCAGTCTGAAAGTTTGATGTTCATGGTTCAAGATAATTTACGCGTTGGATTGGTTACCAATCATCTTCCTTTAAATCAAGTGGCAAGTACCCTGACAAAGAATCAAATTATCAGAAAAATAAATCTTATGGAGTCTTCTCTTCAAAAAGATTTTGGTATTGACAAACCTACTATTGCAGTTTTAGGATTAAATCCGCATGCAGGTGATGGGGGAGCTATAGGAAATGAAGAAGATGAAATCATCAGACCTGCCATTTTAGAATGCAAGAAGAATGGTACTTTAGTCTTTGGCCCTTTTCCAGCTGACGGTTTTTTTGGTTCTGGTAATTATGCAAAATATGACGCCATACTTGCAATGTACCACGATCAGGGGTTAATTCCATTCAAATTACTATCTTTTGGTGGCGGAACAAATTTTACAGCAGGCTTGCCATTTGTTAGAACGTCACCTGATCATGGTACCGCCTTTGAAATTGCCGGGAAAAATGTTGCAGACCCAAGTTCATTTAGAACAGCCCTTTTTACTTGTATTGATTTAGTCCGTTCCAGACAACAATATGAAATAGATCATGCAAATCCATTGTTACGCAGACATAAGGCCAGTATCCAAAATCCTGCAAGTAATGAAGAAGAAGAAATCATTGAAGATTTAGATTAATGCAAGAGAATATTGTTAAAAAAAGATTCCTAATGGTTGCCGCCATTGTGTCTTTGACATTGTTATTAGATCAAGGGCTTAAGATTTGGGTAAAAACCCATCTCACCTACGGCGAAGAATTTCCAATCTTTGGATTGTCATGGATTTCTATTCATTTTGTAGAAAATAATGGGATGGCTTTTGGATTTGCCCTCCAGGGAGTATACGGAAAATTATTATTAAGTATATTTAGAATAATAGCCGTTTCATTTCTATTGTTTTTCGTTTATAGATTAATTGTTGAAAGAGCTAACCTAAAGATTCTAATTAGTTTCAGCCTTATTTTATCAGGTGCTTTAGGAAATATTTTAGATAGCGCCTTTTATGGTATGTTATTTTCCGAATCTTATTACCACGGAGGAATTGCAGAATTTCTATCTAAAAATGGTGGTTATGCTGGTTTTTTACAAGGCAAAGTAGTGGATATGTTACATATCCCTTATTTCAAACCAGTTTTTAATATTGCGGATATTGCTATTACTGCTGGCGTATTTTTTATCATTGTAGGGTATAAAAACTTTTTTAAGCCTGAGGAGAAACCGCAGTTAGCAGAAGAGGAAGAAGTTAGAGGCAACCTTGAAGTTTAACTTTCAAAATCGCCTCTAATCCTTTGGTGATTTTAGTTTTCCGACTTCAAAAATGATTTGATAGCAATTACAGCTTTGTCTATTTTATTATAGTCAATGCTATATTGTACAAACTTTCCTTCCCTGTTTGTTTGTACCAAATCGGCATTCCTCAAAACACTTAAGTGTTGAGAAGTGATAGATTGTTCCAATTCGAGGGTATTGTAAATTTTGTTGACATTTATTTCATCATTTTGATCAATGAATGATAAAATTTTAATGCGCAACGGATGGGCGAGCGCCCTCAAGATATCGGTAGAGTTGTCTAACCGCTCTTGATTAAAGTTGATTTTTTCTTTTACTTTTCTCATAGTTCTAAAAATTTAAAATCGAAGTGTGTGCATTTCACTTTTTTCTAAGAGTTGGGAAAATGCCGCAACTGGAGGTTTTTGCAGGCATTTTCCCAGAGGGGGGTAACTTGAGACATACCAAATTAACTTTGAAAATAGGGGATTTTTACCCAGCTAATTCATCAACTAAACGCGCAATCTGTTCTAAACGATTTTTGTCAAGGGAGTAATGAATAAACTTACCTTGTCTGGTGGTTTCAACAACACCTACACGACGTAGAATAGCCAGATGTTGTGAAGCTACCGATTGTTCCAAACGCAATTTTACGTAAAGATCTGTTACAGTCATTTTACCATGCTCGTCAAGTTGATCGATGACGCGCTGTCTCAATTTGTGATTGATTGCACGCAATACCAAAACTGCTTTTCGAAGTTCGGCATAGTCTAATGGAATGTCAGATTGTCCTTTTTTAAGGATGATAGTCTCGTTTTTTTGCTTTCTCATTTAGCCTTTTTTAAAAATAAGTAAAATTACACAGCTTCAAAAAATCAAATACCGTACCAATTTTCCTGAATGGACAGACTAAGTGATTTTTATACATTAAGAATTACTGCCAAAAGAAATTACGCTTTGGCTTTTGAGGTTCAAAAGCCGACATTAAACTCTCATTCTGAGAGTTTTCCAACTGTACCATGGTTTGAATAAGGTTTAATCTTTCTTTATTCAGAAAATAAAAAATAAATTTTCCTTGTCTCTCCGTTTTTACAACACCCGCTTGCCTTAAAACAGCAAGATGTTGAGAAACAGCTGATTGGTCAAGGTTTAATTCATTACAAATATCTGTAACTACAATCCTTTTGCCTTGTCCAATGATTTCAATAATACGTTGGCGAATTTTGTGATTTACAGAACGTAATAAAATTAAAGTTTTTCGAATTCCAGCATAATCAAGGGGGAAATCAAGCTGTTGATCCTTTGCTAAAATTTTGTTTTTCATTGTTTTAGTTTAACCTGTTATGGAATCAATTACTCCTACATTTATTCATATTACAAATACTGTACCTTTTTATAAATTGGGGGGTAAAAAAGTACTTGTAGGTTTCAAACTTCAAATATATTAAAATTATTAATATGTAATAAATTTAATATATTTATATTATTAGTTTAGCGTTTTTGCAACCGTAATATTAGGCGGCTTAAGATAGACTGGCTCACCGTTTACTAAATCTGCAAAATCACCCTTTCTAAATTTTTCGTCTCCTAATTGAGCAAAAACAGCCCAATCCATTCCTTCAGAAGTCCAAATCAGGTTTTTCCTTTCCCAATAAAGATCTTTTGCCTTTGATACACCACTTCCAGCAAACACCAATACCCTATTATTAAAATCATTAAAGGAATCTTCATTTAATATCATGGCTTGATTTGCTCCAACCTCATTACCGTCATTATCGTAGAGACCAATATAAACCTCCATTCTTCTTGCGTCGGTCATGCCCACATAATAGGCATCGTTAATTTGGTTATATTTTAAAGCACTTAGCGCTAAAATTTTTAAGGTAGGTATAGCTATTATAGGAATATTCTGAGCATAAGCAATACCTTTAGCTGTACTGACGCCTACTCTTAAAGAAGTGTAAGAACCTGGTCCCATACTCATAAATATGCCATCTAAATCCTTAAAATTACAGGATTCTTTTTCCAAACAACTCATTATCATTCTGGTAAGTACGGCAGCATGTGAAAAAACCTCCTCATGTTGAACCATAGAAATAATCTCTCCATTTTTGCACAACAAAACGGTGCAATATTCAGATGATGATTCTATTCCAAGTAAAAGTGCCATGATTTAAGTATTTTTTATATAAGCAAAACAAAGATATGAAAAAAAATGTAATTTCAAACGTAAGCGGTATTATTTTTTTAGGAAACGGTAATATTTCATTATTTAGCGGTAAATAACCCCAATTAATTAATCCAAATAGAGATTTACCATGGAAAATAGTAGCTTTGCGTTTTAAAATTCACATTAGCATATTAAGTTGGAAATCGCTTTATGATTGATAAATTAACCGCCATTTACAGTAGGTATGAGCAATTAGAGGAACAATTAGGTAATCCTGATTTAGTTTCAGACCTTTCTCGATTTAAAAAATTAAACAAAGAATATAAAGACCTTAAACCCTTAATTGAATGTTATTTGATTTATGCTGAAATTATAGGCAATATCAAGACTGCTCAAGAAATGTTAAAAGACAGTGATTTTGACATGCGACAAATGGCACATGAAGAATTATCCGTTCTTTTACCGCAGAAAGAGGAGATGGAGGAAAATATAAAACGCTTACTTATACCCAAAGATCCTGCTGACAGCAAAAATGTTATTCTTGAAATTCGTTCTGGTACTGGCGGTGATGAAGCAGCAATTTTTGTATCCGATCTTCTTCGAATGTACTCAAGATATATGGAAAACAAAGGCTGGAAAACGGAAGTGCTAGATGTAAATGAGGGTGTTTTAGGTGGATACTCCAAAGTTGTGCTTGAAATTCAGGGAGATGAAGTCTATGGTCACTTAAAATTTGAATCCGGTGCACACAGAGTCCAGCGGGTTCCTAAAACAGAGTCCCAAGGTCGTGTGCATACTTCAGCTGCAACGGTGGCCATAATCCCTGTTTGGGAAGATGAAGAAATAAATATTAATCGCGGAGATTTAAAAATCGATACCTATCGTGCGAGTGGTGCTGGTGGACAACATGTAAATAAAACAGAATCGGCTATTAGAATAACACACTTACCTACTGGAATAGTTTCTGAAAGCCAAGATGGACGTTCTCAACATCAAAACAAGGAAATTGCCATGCAAAAATTATATCAACGTATTCTTGATCAGCAAACAGCGGCAAAACAGTCGGAGCTTGCTGCACAAAGAAGAAGTCTGGTGGGAAGTGGCGATCGTTCTGAAAAAATCAGAACCTATAATTATCCTCAAAACCGCTGTACAGATCATCGAATTAATTTGACCTTATATAATTTAGACCAAATTATGGACGGGCAAATTGAGGGTATTATTGAGGCACTGCAAGTTGCTGAAAATGCCCGAATTTTAGAGGGCGCTGAAGATAATTAATACAATATAAACAAAGGCCGTCTTTTGAATTATAGGGAAGTTTTTCAGGAAATAGTCGAAGGTAATATTTTTTGACCATTGAATAGAGCTGCCATCAAAGAGGGAAATTGTTGGGGGGTACAAGCAAAGGAAGGTATTTCCATGGAGGCCAGTCTAGCGCCATTTTTTTTATCAAAGGAAGGAACTCCGTCGTTATCAAGTGCCAATAGTGATATCATGTTAACGCCTTCTTTTTGCATCATTTGTATGATACTAAACATATTGTCCACTAAATCTCCTTCGTATAAATCGCTGATTAATATTAGGGTCGTTTCCGCTGGATGCGTAACAAGCGTTTGACAATATTTTAAAGCTTTGGCAATATGGGTACCTCCACCTAATTGGACAGAAAACAACAAGGATATTGGATCCGAAAGTTCTGCTGTAAGGTCCAATACATCCGTGTCAAAAATGACAAGATTTGTTTTAAAAGAAGGAATTCCAGCAAGGATACAAGCAATTATACTGGCATGAACCACTGAATTTGCCATGGAGCCACTTTGATCTACGGCGAGTATGAGTCTACTTAATTTAGGTGTAAAAGCATTGTACCGATAGAAATGTTGTGGAATAACCAGTTTTTCTTTGGGCTGATAATTTTTAAGATTTGTGAGGATGGTTCGCTTCCAGTCGAGTTTTCCCCTGGGAAAAGCGGAGCGATAAGAATTATTTTTAACTCTCCCCCTGTAGGCTTGTTCTAAAGGCTGCCGCAATTCCTTTTTTAATTGCTCAATCAGAGAATCAATCACCATTCTTGCTGTTTCTCTGGTTTCATCAGGTAATAAATCCTTTAATTGCAATAAGGTAGCTACTAAAGAGACGTTTACCTCCAGGGAACCCAATAACTCAGGTTCTAAAATCATTTGCTTCAGATTCAATCTTTCCAAAGCATCTTGTTGAAGAATTTGAACAACAGGCGTCGGGAAATACTTTCTGATGTCCCCGAGCCATCTATTTATTTGAGGGGAGGATCCCTTTAAAACGCCTGTTTCTCCGGGATCATAAATAGACGCTAAAAGAACATCCATTTCAGATTGATTTTTGTCTAAAATATCAGTTTCATCGGTGACTGCATCAGCTCCCAATATTAAACGCCAACGTTGCAACCGATTTTCCATAAGGATATATATAATGGATTTAAACTCATCAAATAACATAAAAGCTAAGTTAATTGCTTATTTTGGGAAAAGAAACTAACTGCTATTAAAGATGCAAAAAGAAAAAATTCCCTATCAGGATGAGAAAAAAGAGGAGGCAATATTACAAACTATCCGGTTTAATAAAATCATTATACCAATTTTAATTGGTGTATGTACCGTTGTTTATTTAGTATGGAAGCAGGTAAATTTGCAGGAATTAAAAAATATTTCCTGGGATGAAACGACTCTTTTTTGGATTGGAGTTGCCATTCTATGCTTATTCATACATCATTTATCTTATTCATACAGAATATATTCTCTGAGTGATGGAGGATTCTCCTTCAAAAAATGCATAGAATTAATTTTTATCTGGGAATTCAGTTCTGCTGTTTCCCCAACAAGTGTTGGAGGATCAGCCGTTGCCTTTTATATGCTGGCCAAAGAAAATCTTTCTTTTGCGAAAACAGCAACCATTGTATTATATACCATTGTATTGGATGGTTTATTTTTTTTAATTTCTATTCCTGTTTTATTTTTAATTTTTGGAGGAATTATGATCAGACCTAATATAAGTGGTTTTAGCGATTTAGGTGGGTGGGGCAACTATTTCATATTCTCTTATATATTTATGTTCTGCTACACTCTTCTATTCTTTTTTGGTCTATTCCTAAGACCTGTTAAGATGAAGGACCTATTATTGTCCTTAACCCGTTTTTCCCTAACTAAGAAATGGAAAAGTACCGCGGAAAACGTTGGTAATGAGATAATAGTTGCAAGCCAGGAACTTAAAGTTATGCCATTTAGTTGGCACTTCCGTGCCTTAATTGCCACTATTGGTGCATGGAGCACCCGCTTTTTACTTCTTCTTGCCCTTATTTTAGCCTTTAATCCTCAAATTTCTCACCAGGTGAAAGACCTTGTTCAATTATTTGCAAGACTGGAGTCCATGTTTTTAATTACCCTCTTTAGCCCAACTCCCGGCGGTGCAGGCTTTGTAGAGGTATTATTTGGTGGATTTTTGAATGATTATATTCCCAGCACCACCGTTGCCACATTAACGGCAACTATTTGGCGAATACTAGGGTATTACATCTACTTATTTATAGGAGCTATCATCGTTCCAAACTGGATTCGAAAAAAAGTGCTGAACAAAAAATAGGAAGCATACTAAATAAACTTGCCAAGGTCAATAGATTGCTGAAATAGATTGATAGTGAAGTATTTCAAGACAAACTGACGGAAAATGAGCTTAGGATAAAAAAAATGATATTTTTTCCGAAAGTTTAATCAAAAAATAACTGCTTCAAAAGTCCAGACCCATGGATAGATGCCATATAGGCTTTTGAATAACTCTGGTTTCGATACCATAGCCATAATCAGCCCGAACAAAATAACCGAACAGTTTAGTTCTTAATCCTACTCCGTAACCTGCAACAATTGGATCTCGGAAATAATTGACCGTAACAGTTATGGCTTCTCCTTCTTTATACGTTGTGGTATTCAGTGGATTATCCGCACGATATGGATTAAATCCAGTCCATGCGGTACCTACATCAAAAAATCCAATGACTTGAAAATTACGAATTAACTGAGAAGAAATATTTTTAAAAATATACCTGGCCACAGGAATCCTTAATTCATTATTTATAAGCAAATAATTATTTCCATTTCTGGTGTTCAACTTGAAACCACGAAGATTTGCCGCCAGTGTCTGAAAAGCATAATTCCCAGGTGGAATCGAAATATCATCATCTCTTTTAGGCATCAACCAATTATCAACGCCACCTAAAAAGTATAAAATTTTCTCAGAACCTGAAACTGTTGCTCCCGCAATCCTTGTAGCCCATACACTATGTTTAAGAATTGGTTGGTAAAAACGGGCATCAACACCTAAGATACTCATGATACCTTTACTAAAAGTTAATGACTGACCTCCATTTTCATTTTTTGAAAAATCAAATTTCTTAACAAATTCTGCAAAAAATTTAAACCTCGCACCTGACCTCAAATTCAAGCCAGTTTCTAAAGAATTATCAAAAACATACTCTACCCTTGCACCTATCCTGGGCTGCGCTTCTATGTTTTTTGTGTAACTGGCTGCATCCGTAGCTAATGGAATCATCTGATCTCTTCTTAAGGTTACACTTCCTCTCAAACTTCTGAAAATATCAAAGGGATAACGAAGGGTAAACTGACCCAAAAGAATGTTGTATCTATCTTTTTGAGGAATATAGGAGTTTGTCTCCGTTCTATTTCTCTGGTCCTTCATATAAAAAGCCCATCTTTTATCTAACCTGTGTTTTCTGTTATGATAAAGGAAAAAATATTCCGCACCATTAAATGAGGTTGGAACTCTGATCCCCCCTTCAAATTCATGATCTTCAAATAGATCCTTTAAATTAACTTTCATTAACATACCTGCAGGAGGAACTGAAAATCCATTTGGAGTAGCAGCAAACTGATCTAAACCGCCAAATAAAAGAGAATTATCCATCTGGGTTATGACATAATCAGTATGAAACTGTGTTCTGTAGGGAATTAACTGCGTAGGTCTCAAGCGATACACAGGTTTTTGAAGTAAACTATTCCCAGTTAATAATCCAACAGGTGTTTGATCAGAAGATAAGGTAACTGGTCCTTGGTTTTTATTCTCTGGAGCCCCAAAGGGGGTTTGGAAGTAGTATTTTTCATCTAAAGGGACTTCCTTTGCTGTAATTTCAGACTTTTTCAATAATTCCCTGCCTGAAGGGGGTAAACCTGGCGGTGGAACGGCGGTTGGAAATGGCAAATCTTCTCCTTTCTCTTTTACACCTGTTAACCACTCTGCAGGATTAATAGCTTCTTTCCTGAGCTGGTACTTTTTTTCTCTATAAATTAAAGTAAATACTTGATTAGCATTTCCTTTATATTGGTCTAATATATTTCTGTCAATATTAGAATTAAGACCTGTAAAGGCTCTTTTTTTATAGACAGGCTCTAAATAAATACTATCAATAAGGGTCGTATCAAATCCTGTTGGAATTGAATCGGCATCAAAGCGCAAGTGTATGCCATCCTTAAGAATAATATGGCGCGTTATATGGTGAATATAGGTTTCTAAAAAACCTGTTTCTCTGTTCATGATACCAGAACGGTCGCTTAGGAAAGCAAAAAAAGAGGTATCTATACTTATTGGTTTTCTTTCATTTGCAAAAGGTGTCCGGGTGACTCTTACCAACTCGTTACCTCTTGATTCCATGTCATAGTAAAATACGTCGAATGGTTTTAATGGTAATAAAGTATCTCTTCTGACTGGTCTCAAAAGACTATCTTCCCTATTTGAAACAAACAAAATACCTTTTTTATTTCCGATATTCACACTGCTTGCATCTTTATCATCAAAGTAATCATTGGTAATTCTTTGAGTTTGCCTAGTTCTGATGGAATAAAGAAAAATATCCGCCTGGCTGCTCACGTCAGCACTAAACAGCAAGGTAAAGGGATCGTAAAAATCCATGCTATATACACGCTGATATTGCTCGGCCAAAGGTTCCTTCGTTATTTTTTTGGACTCCATATTGTAGGTTCCCAAAAATAATTTATCCTTTTTCTCTGTTAAAATGACTAATTCCTTTCCTGTTGGTGACCAGGAAACGAGCGGATATTGATAATCAGTTGCCTGAAAAACATTTTTAACCCCCTGCCGGTAAATTAATTTCCTGTTTTCCCCCGATACTTCTTGTAAATAAAGATGAATTTTCCCCTTATTATTGGTCACATAAGTCATAAATCGACCATTTGGCGAAATGCTGGCTCTGGTGATAGGAATTTGCTTTTTATTTTTGATAGGAACAACTGGTGCCGAAGGAGCCTTTCTTAAAGACAAATCCGATTTATATTTTTCCAAAAAATATCGCTCACAACGCAGCACAATTTCATTCAATGGAACGCCTAATACATATTGAAATCCACCTTCTACACTTCGATTAATCCTGGTAAGATATAATAGATTTGATACTGTTTTTGGGGTATATTGAGTTCTGATGTAATACCATAAGGCATTGCCCATTAATCTTGGATTCGAGGTAGCCAGACTTCCCAAGCCTTTAAATTTTGGGTCTGACATTTGCTCTCTCAAAGCGTTATCAACTTCCGTATTCCATGGTTCACCCAGGTAAGCAACCAAACCTTGTGTAAACCATACAGGCAAATTCAGAAGTACTGCATTTTGAATAACTTCCTGAAAATTAGCACCAAACAACATAGTGTTGAGATATACAGAAGCTATTCCTTCCCTTATTTGCTTTCTTAGGTGGGAATGATCGCCGTCATAATATACGAAAAGACTATTTCCAATAATTTTTGTTTGCCCTGCTACATTCCCAAAGACTTCTTCCTGCCCAATATTACTTTGTTTGAAATCTGTAAGATCTGCATAAACGACAATCTGCACCTTTTCATTCATCCGATGTTCTAAAATACGCTGTATCTCGTCAAAATCATATTCTGCTAACTGTACCACTGCCTCTCCAATATTCCTTGATCTACCATACCAAAAAACAATGAAGTTATCACTTTCATATTGAGACCATTCATCAAAATCCCGATGATACTGCACCCTATTTTTTCCAAATTCTACTTGCGTTCCTTGAGAAAAAAGAGGAAATGATGACAGTTGAAGAATCAAGAAAAAGACAAACGGCAACGTTTTTTTCATATAAATGGCTCTAATTAAATCAATCAGAATATAATACCTTAAATTTAACAATTATTTATCCTCTGTGTTTAATATTTTAACTTTACCACCTAACTTTTCAATATTTAATTTTTTTTTCATGGCAAATGTGACTTTTTTTACTTTCAATCCATTTCAGGAAAACACCTATATTGTCTATGATGAAACGGGTGAGTGTATCATTTTTGATCCTGGTTGTTCAGACGAGTACGAAAAAAATAAGTTGCTTGATACGCTTAAAAATTTGGATTTAAAACCGGTAAGACTCCTTAATACGCATTGTCATATAGATCATATTTTAGGAAACAAGTTTGTTGCTGACACCTTTAATTTGCCTTTAGAAATACACGAAGGCGAACTTGGAATGCTTGAAAAAGGGCCAACAGTTGCCGCTATGTACGGCATTCCATACCTTGAACATTCGCCTGTTCCTAATCATTTTTTAAAGGAAGGTGATGAAATAATATTTGGAAATAGTAAACTGAAAATCATTTTTACTCCAGGTCATTCTCCTGCGAGCCTATCTTTTTATTGCGAAAAAGATCATTTTCTGATTGCTGGTGATGTTTTGTTTAAAGAAAGTATTGGAAGAACAGATTTACCCGGTTGCAACCATAAATTATTATTAGAAGCTATCAGAGAAAAATTGTTTATTCTACCCGATGAAACCATTGTATGGCCAGGCCACGGAGAAGATACCACTATTGGTTATGAGAAAAAATATAATCCATTTGTTGGCAAGAATTAATACTCATTTTCTACCTCACCCGCCAAAACTTTTTTAATCGTTTTCTTGACTGGCGTACCGTAATAGATTACGTTTCCTCCAGAATTTGCCAATATTTCAAGTTCTGAAATAGCTTTAACCGCAATACTTGCTACTGTTGAAGAGACGACGTAGGCACGTTCTATCTCTAATTTTTTTCCATCTATTTTCCCACCCGTTGAAGCAGTCAAATGTCCAGAAGCTGTTTTGCCGCTCAATACCAAACTTGCACCGGAGACACTGAAAGCTTTCAAAGATTTATAATTGATATCGACCATAATTTTGGCACCACTCGTTGCGTCTAAATCCAGTTTATCTCCTTCTAAAGTTTCATCCTTCCTGACTATTGCCCCAGCAGATGCAGATATAGCGTATAATTGTTTATGATAAATAGTTATATTAACCTCAATATCTTTATTTTTAAATGCTTTTAATGCATTTATTTTTAAGACACCCCCATTAACTTTAACGACAATATCTTCCATTTCTATTCCCTCTGTTTTGATTAGCACTTCCTCTTTATCCGCAGTCTTGAGTTCAATATTCATATTCCCAGACAATACTATTTCCGTAAAAGGTTCGACGGGTAAAGTCTTCTGTCCAGTTAAAATGTTAAAGCTAAATAAGGAGCCCAAACAAAACAAATAAGAAAATAGGCGCAATTGTTTCATTGTTTTAGTAGGTTTTAATGTACTTTTGCAACGCTTTTTAAGTTCATTTTGTTTTAAACCCAATCCAATGGCTCAGGAAATAGTTGATTTATTTAAGAAAATCACCGGACACGCAAAGGAATATGGATTTATTTATCCCTCGAGTGAAATTTATGATGGATTAAGTGCGGTTTATGATTATGGCCCGAATGGGGTTGAACTTAAAAACAATATAAAGCAATATTGGTGGGCTGCTATGGTTCAGATGCAAGAAAATATTGTTGGTCTGGATTCTGCCATTTTTATGCATCCTAAAATTTGGAAGGCTTCAGGTCACGTAGACGCTTTTAATGATCCTTTAGTAGATAATAAAGATAGTAAAAAAAGGTATCGTGCTGATGTTCTGGTTGAGGATCAGATTGATAAATATTTTGCGAAAGCAGATAAGGAAGTTGAAAAAGCAGCAAAACGCTTTGGTGAAAATTTTGATGAAGCTTTATTTAGAAAAACTAACGACAGGGTAACATCCTATGTTGAAAAAGCAAATAATCTGGCAACCAGATTAGCCAATGCAATGCGCGAAGGGAATATGGCCGAATTGGGTGCTATTCTGACCGATGAGGAAATTACCGATCCTGATAATGGCTCACGTAACTGGACGGAGGTGCGCCAATTTAATTTGATGTTTTTCACTCAACTTGGAAATATTTCCGGGGAAGAGGGTAAATTATACCTAAGACCTGAAACAGCTCAGGGTATATTTGTAAATTTTCTGAATGTTCAAAAAACAACCCGCCAAAAAGTTCCTTTTGGCATCGCTCAAATAGGTAAAGCATTTAGAAATGAAATTGTTGCCAGACAATTTATTTTCCGCATGAGGGAGTTCGAACAAATGGAAATGCAATTTTTTATTCGCCCAGGCGAAGAAATAAACTGGTATAATACCTGGAAAAATTTTAGAATGCAATGGCATCTGGCTTTAGGAACATCACAAAATAAGCTGCGTTTTAAAGATCATGACAATCTGGCTCACTATGCCAATGCAGCCGTTGACATACAATTTGAATTCCCCTTTGGATTTAGAGAATTAGAGGGAATTCACTCCAGAACCGATTTTGACTTGAAAAGCCATCAGGAATTATCTGGAAAGAAATTGCAATATTTTGATCCTGAACTTAATGAAAGTTATATTCCCTATGTAGTTGAAACTTCCATTGGGTGTGATCGTATGTTTCTTGCTATGCTATCAAATGCTTATTGTGAAGAAAATATTCCCGATGCTGACGGTAAAGAATCAACCAGAGTGGTTCTACAATTACACCCTGCCCTTGCACCGGTGAAGGTAGCTATTTTGCCTTTGCTGAAAAATAAGGAAGAGTTAACTTCCGCAGCTAAAACTATCTATAGCAAATTGAAAAAGGAATTTTCCTGCCAATATGATGAAAAAGATGCGATTGGCCGTCGTTACAGACGCCAGGACGCGATTGGTACCCCTTTTTGTTTAACGGTTGATTTTGATACTTTAGAAGATGGAACGGTTACTCTTCGCGATAGAGATACCCTAAAGCAGGAGCGACTTACTCTGGTTCAGGTTGAGGATATTATTCGGTCAAAAGTTTCCATGGCAAAACTTCTTGATGGATTAAATCTTTGATTTCTTAGCCTTGTGAGGTAATGATAAGATCTAAATTTGTAGCCTTCATGTCAAATCTTTCCCCAAGATAAGCATTACAAAGATACCCATTGTAGGTATATACTCCGTGCCGTAATCCTGGATTATTAAATAGCCAGGATTCGATGCCACCGGCAGATGCCGCATGCAATAATATAGGTGTAAGAATATTACTTATGGCCATCGATGCTGTCCTTGGGACTCTGGAAGTAATATTTGGAACACAATAATGAATCACGCCATATTTGATGAACGATGGATTTTGTAAGGTGGTGACCTCTGAAGTTGCGAAACAACCACCCTGATCTATACTTACATCAATGATTACTGCACCATGTCTCATTTTTTGAATCATCTCTTCACTCACAATAACAGGCGTTCGTCCCGATTTTGAGTGTATAGCCCCTATCACAACGTCGGCTGACACTAATTCTTCCTGTAAGTAAATAGGGTTCAGCGAAGAGGTATATAATTGCCTTCCAACTTGATTTTGGAGTCTTTTCAATTTATAAATATCATTATCGAAAATTCTTAACTCGGCACCAAGACCAATGGCCACTCTCGACGCATATTCAGCAACAATTCCAGCACCCAGGATAACCACTTTCGCACTGGGGACGCCCGAAATACCCCCTAAAAGAACCCCATTTCCACCTGCATTTACTGAAAGTAATTCTGCTGCAGTAAGCATAGCTTCAATACCTGCCATTTCGCTCATTATTCTAACTAAAGGGAAGGTATCAGATTTATCCTTGATGTATTCCATAGCTAAAGCCAGCACTTTTTTTTGTCTTAGCTTATGAAAATAAGTGGCATTTAAAGTAGGCATTTGCAAAGGAGAAATAAGGATCTGGTTGGCAAACATAAGATCAATTTCCTCCATGGTAGGTGGTGCAGCCTTTAATATAACAGCTGCTTTATAAACTTCCTCCTTTTTTTCTGCTATTTCTGCCCCTGCTTCTGAATAATCTCTGTCCGTAAAATGTGCATTTAAACCGGCTCCTCTTTCAATTACAACCTGATGTCCCTGAGCAACTAAGGTAGCAACAGAAGCAGGAACAAGAGGCACTCTGTTTTCTTGTAAAGTAATTTCTAAAGGAATACCAAAAGTAAGTTTATCCTGCTTAGCAGATTTCATAATCATCTCTTCTTGCAAATGAAACTGATTGCCCGTTAATTCTTTAGGAATATGAATAGTACCTGCTGTTTTTTTAATTTCCTCGCTCATAATATTGATTTATAGGGTGAAATTAAATCCGCAATTTCACTAATAATCATTGCTGTCGCACCCCAGATTATCTTTTCCTTAAAATTAAAACTTGGAACATCACTCAATACAAAATCTTTATGTAGTTGAATGGCTGATAATTTCTGGTTTTGTGGATTCAATAAATCTAGCATTGGAATTTCTATAATTTCTTTTACTTCTGTTATTTGGGGTTTAAAAACAGGGGCGAAATCTAAAACGCCTATAAATGGAAAAACATGAAAATTACTTACTGAAATATAGAGAGGTGTGAGGGCTCCCAGGAGTTTAATGTGCTTTGCAAAAACTCCAATTTCTTCCTCCGTTTCCCTGGTAGCCGTTATAGATAAATCTGCATCTGTTGTGTCAAACTTACCACCAGGAAATGATATTTGACCTTTATGTTGATCTCTGACATCAAAAGATTGCCTTTCGATAAGTACCATTTGCCATTGATTACCCTTTGGGTAAAAAAGCGCCATGACACCTGCTAATTTTGCATTTTCAGGAGGTATTTCTATAAAACGTTGAGGATGAGCCATTTTTTTATGGGCATCCAAACCAGGTAGAGAACCATTTGTCAGCCTCTCTGATAAATCCCATACCCAGTCCGTCTTCATGGAAAATAATATTACCCGACTATTTTGTTAGATTTCTGAAGGTATAGCTCCAAAGCAGCCGTCATAGAAGGAGAAATGTCTGTAGGTGCCTGAATATTTACAATTAAGTTTCGTTCCTCAACGGCCCTCCTGGTAGAATTTCCAAAGACAGCAATTCTGGTATTGTTCTGTTTGAAATCAGAAAAATTGTCATAAAGAGATTCAATTGCCTGAGGACTAAAAAACACCAAAATATCATAGGTTACATCACTTAAATCGGAAAGGTCAGAACTAACTGTGTTAAACATGATAGCCTCTTGCCAGTCCAATTCATTTTCATCCAAATATTTACAAACATCTTTTGCGCCAAGATTTGAACAGGGTATTAAAAATTTCTCTGTTTTATTTCGCTTTATTGCCTGACTTAAATCCTCAATTCCCCGATTGCCTACAAAGACCTTTCTTTTTCTATAGACAATAAATTTTTGTAAATAATTTGCAATCGCTTCCGTTAGACAAAAATATTTTAAATCCAATGATAATTTAACGCGCATTTCATCTGCCATTCTAAAAAAATGATCCACAGAATTTTTACTCGTCAAAACAACAGCGGAGAAATCTTCAATTCGAATTCGGAACTTTCTAAAATCCCTTGCAGGAACAGGTTCTACATGAATAAAAGACCGCCAGTCAATGGTTAAATTATATTTTTTCTCCAATTCATAATAAGGAGATTTATCCGCTGGTTTTGGTTGCGAAACCAGAATATTCTTTACTTCCCGATAACTTTCAACGAAGGTTTCATTCATTGTTGGTTCAGGCTCTGCGTTTATGATTTGTTCTGTGTTCATCCGTTTTTATAAGGAATTGATAATCAATTTTACCATAATAAGAACTGGTGCAATTTCAACGGTGCAAATATACAATAAAAAGTGGATTGGGTGTGAGCCAATAAATCGAACACCGATGGTTAGACCTCTTAAATAATGGTATAGTATGACTAAACCTAAAATTATGAAAGCAGCATAAATTAATAATCCCTTCCAGTCCTCATTTAAATAAGGAAAGAAAATATTGATCGGAGAAATAATTAAGCCCAATGAAATACCTGTAACGACCATTAAAAACTGATACCGATCCATTTCTTTTCTTATAGGAAAAATAAAGCCAATAAATGTAAGTAGCAGGTGTTTTACACCCATAATAACGAAAGGCAGCAGAAATAAAAGATAAAAATCTGGTTTTAAATCTGGCTTTGTGTTATAAGAAATAAATGGGTATGAAAAATATAACAGAATACCCATATTTATAAAAAAGAAAAGGTAGAGCAATAAATAGGGAAAAAACCCTCTTCCTGACATTTCCCGGTATAAAAAATTATAAAGATTTTCCGTACCCAATGCGCCTACCGCTTTAAAGGCAAAGGATCTTAAAAAAGTAAGCACTATTGCCTGAAGTAATAAAAGTCCTATGAGCAAGAAAAAGTTAGATGTTTTTTCGGTTAATAAAGGTTTTTGAATCGCCTTTTCAACTACTTTTTCTTCAATAGGATTTAATTTTTCAAACGGATTTTCCGATATGCTTTTAACCGTTTCTTTTTGCCCCTTCCTGTAAGTAAGTTCAAATGGATTTTGCTCCTGGGCAAAAGAATTTATCCCCTGCGAAAACAAAAGACAGGAAAAAAGCAAGATTAAAAAAAACGGTTGTATTTTGCTCAAAATCCTTTTTTATGCAAAATTAACAATTTTATGGTTAAAAAATAAAATCAATGCGCGACCTTCAAGTCATTCGAATTGTTTGGTTAGGTTTATTAGCCATTGTGGGCATTTTAGCCGTTCAAACCTATTGGGGTATTACGACCTGGACAGCCAACGAATCTGATATTAATCAGAAAATTCATTTGGCATTGCACAGAGTTGCTGGAAATTTAGCCGTTGCAAATGGTACTGTTTTACCCACAGGGAATATTATTCGTAAACGAAGTGCCAATTATTACCTGGTTAACATAGCCTATGAAATTGACGCCAATCTGCTTGAATTTTATTTGCGAAAGGAACTTGAAGCGTTAACCATTAATTTAGACTTTGAATATGCTATTTTTGATTGCAGCACCGACGAAATGGTTTATGGTGCTTATTGTGCTTATGAACCTACCAGAAAAGCACTTCAAAAAAGCACCTCAATGCCTGGTTATCATGCTTTTACCTATTATTTTGCCGTAAAATTTCCCGGGAGATCTGGCTTTCTTTGGGAACAATTCCAGGTTGTCCTTTTCTTTTCCCTGATTCTCTTTATCACCATCATCTTTTTCTCCTACTCTCTTTTCGTTATCCTTAGACAAAAATGGCTTTTTGAACAGCAAAAAGATTTTATCAACAATATGACCCATGAATTTAAAACACCCATCGCTTCTATTCAGATAGCCACAGATTATTTTTTACATCATAAACAAATAAAGGAAAACGATAGGTTACTTCAATATTCTAAAATAATAAGAGATCAAAATATACGTTTAAATGAACATATAGAACGCTTGCTGCAATTGGCACGATTTGAAAATAATGGTTTTAATCTGAAATTAGAAACTATTGAAGTGGTCTCCTTTTTAAAGGAAATGGTCAATGCCGAAACCATCAGATTTCAAAACATAGCCGGTTCCCTTGAATTTGAATGTCAAATAGATAAAATGGAGATTATTGCCGATAAATTTCACCTCACCAATTCTTTAAGTAGCCTCCTCGATAATGCGGCAAAATTTTCTAAAAATAAAGCTTTTGCTTTACTGAAAGCTGAAATAATACATCAGGTTTTGATTATTTCTGTGATAGATCATGGTATAGGAATACCAAAAGATTTTCGTGAAAAAGTTTTTGAAAAATTTTTCCGCGTACCAACTCCCTCTATATCAGAGGTTAAAGGTTTTGGAATTGGATTATATTATGTGAAAGAGGTTTGTAAAGCTCATAAATGGAAAATAAAGATTCATAACCGGTATCCTTTAGATGGAACTGAAATTAATCTTTTAATTCCATTAAAATCTTAATGATGAAACCAAGAATTTTATACGTCGAAGATGATGAATCACTTGGGTTATTAACCAGAGATCAACTCGAAGACGCAGGTTTTGATTTACTCTGGTTGAAATCGGGTACGGAGGCGAATGCTTTAACAGATTTTAACGTATTTGACCTTATTATTTTAGATATTAATCTTCCTGGTATCAATGGATTTGAAATTGCTGTAAAAATCAGACAGCATTCTGAATCTATTCCTATCCTCTTTTTAAGTGCCAGATCCCTTTCCGAAGACAGGATTTATGGCTTACAGATTGGTGCTGATGATTACATGATAAAGCCTTTCCAGATTAAAGAACTCATCTTGAAAATTCAAATATTTCTTAAAAGAAAGGCGATTCAAAAAGAAGCAGATTCCCTCGACCCAATTCAAATTGGACATTATAAACTGGACAAAAAAAATCTTTCCCTTATTTCTTTAGACGGTGCGATTAAAAGAATGACCAGCAAAGAAGCCGAATTATTAAGCTATCTGGCCAGACATGCCAATCAATTGATTAAACGTTCTCAATTATTGATAGATGTTTGGGGAAATGACGACTATTTTTTAGGAAGAAGTATGGATGTATTCATTTCTAGATTAAGAAAATACCTTTCAGGTGATGACCGTATCAAAATTGAAGCTATTCATGGAGTTGGTTTTCAATTTATTTGTCCTGAATAAAGCGGTTCTTCTGATTTTTTTTACAATCTTTACAGATAAATCTAAGGTTTTGCGAAAAAAAAACGTGCTGACTTTTAGATTAAGCGCAGAAACTGTATTTTTGCACGCCTTGACCAATTTTTATAAATTTTCTGGCAAGCAATTGAATTTTTAAGACAAAAAACAATACCGATAAACATGGCATTGATTAGTACAATCAGACAACAAGGTAGTTGGATATTAATTATCCTGATAGCTTTGGGCTTAGGTGGCTTTATTCTTATGGATATGACCTCAGGGCAAACAAGTGTTTTTGGCAGTTCACAACCTGTTCTAGCCAAAATTAATGGTCAAAAAATTGACGTTAACGAATTTAATAGAACGGAAAGTATTTTGTACGCCGGTTCTACCAGTGATGTTTTCGCCCGTAGAGAAAATATCTGGAATTACTTCGTTGAAAAAATTCTGGTCGAAGAACAAACAGATAAACTCGGTCTCGGTGTGAGTCGTGCAGAATTACTGGATTTGCAATTTGGCTTAGAAACAAGTCCTATTATTGTCCAGCGTTTTGGGGATCAAACAACGGGTCAGGTTAACAGAGAACAGTTAAATCAAGTCCGTCAAATGATTGAAGCTAACACTCTTGAACCACAAATGCGTTCTTATTGGGCCATTCAGGAAGGTGAGATTATTAAAGAAAGACTTCAACGAAAATTAACTTCCTTAATTGGAAATGGATTTTATACACCAAACTGGCAGGCTGAATTGTTCTTTTCAGAAGGTTCAGGTTTCGTTCAGTTTGCTTACGTAAAGGTACCTTTTGATAATATTGATAACAGTGAGGTTTCTGTCTCTGATGATGATTATGAAAATTATCTGGAGAAAAATAAAAAGAAATATACCAATAAGGAGGAACGCAGAAAAATAGCCTACGCTATTTGTAATGTTCTTCCAGTAAAGGCAGATACTGCTGATATTTATGGAAAGATAAGCACATTGGCTAAGCAATTTAAAGCAGCAGCTAACGATACCAGCTTTATCGAGCAAAACAGAGGCGTAATGGCTTCCGTTTATGTTAAAAAGTCTGAAATCAATCCAATATTTGCAGATAGTATATTTAATCTTCCTGAAGGTGGCGTTTTTGGTCCATATATAGAATCAGGTGCTTACAGGGTTGTGAAAATGATCGATAAGAAACCTTTACCCGATTCTGTAAAATCAAGACATATTCTTATTCAAGCCGCTGATGCCAATGCCGCTTTTCTTGCTCAAAAAACGGTGGATTCTTTGAAACAGGTTATTGAAAAAGGAGAAGCTACCTTCGAAGCGCTGGCAGCTCAGTTTGGAAGTGATGCCACTTCAACAAAAGGAGGTGATTTAGGTTATGCAGCTCCAGGTCAAATGGTTGCTGAATATAATGATTTGATTTTCTTTCAGGCTGAAACTGGAAAATTATATACCGTTACCACTCAATTTGGTGTTCATCTCGTAGAGGTTACAGGTAAGAAATATGATAAAAATGAAATAGGTATCAGAATTGCTTCCTTGGTTTCAAACATTGTTCCTTCTGAGGCTACTCAAAAAGATGCCTATAATAAGGTTTCAGTTCTACTTAATAAAAGTAATTCTGTTGCAGATTTGAAAAAAAATCTGGCTAAAAACAAAGATATCAAGATAGAAACTTCTACTCCTATGGGTAAAAATGAATTCTTTCTTGGCCCCTTAGGCGCAGGCGTACAATCTCGTGATATCATCCGTTGGGCATTTGAAGCAGATTTGGAATCAGTTTCACCTCAAGTTTATGTTTACAGAGATGAGAACCTATATTTTGATAATAAATATGTACTTATTGGCCTGGAAGATGTTATTGAAGAAGGATTACCTTCTGTAGATAAAATAAAAAAGGAAATCGAAACCTTGGTTATTAATGAAAAGAAAGGCACTTTAATTGCCTCTAAAATGAAAGGAAAATCATTAGACCAATTATCAAGTAATTTTGGTGAACCTATAGATACTGCTAACGGTATTACTTTTGCAAACCCAGTAATTGCTGGCGTAGGTAGTGAGCCTAAATTATTAGGTAAGCTATTCCGCTATAATACAGGTGATGTAACAACGCCAGTTATTGGTAATTCGGGTGTTTATGTAGCGAAAATAATTACTAAAGCAGCTCCCTCAGCAGCAACTGAACTGGTGACAACAAAAAGAAATTTAGTTCCTACCTATCGTAGTCAGGTAAATAGCAAAATTGCACAGGTGTTGAAAGATGGAGCAACTATTAAGGATAATCGCAGTAAGTTCTTTTAATCACATATAAAACTACTATCATGTCCAACATACAAAATGCAGGAAAAAAGGGATATTTTGTTCTATATTTATTTATTGCATTATTACTTTTCTTCTCACTGGTTGTTTACATATATCAGTATAATCAATTAGGATTAGAATAGGTGATTAAAAAAGCCGGTAAGAAAATTTCTTACCGGCTTTTTTTTTATTCCTTATAAATCTGTTCAATTTGATCCGCGTATTTATCTAGAATCACCCTTCTTTTCAGTTTCATTGTAGGGGTTAATTCCGATTCAGAGCCATCCTTTTTAACAGGTTCCCAAGGTTCAACTAATAATCTAAATTTCTTCACCTGATCTATATGGGCAAATTCTTGATTCATTTCATCTATAATAGATTGGTACAGATCCTTGATTTCATTTAATTTAACGACATCAGTCAGATTAGTCCAGGTAATTTTATTATTACTACACCAATCTTTTAATGCCTCTTCTGAAGGCACAATTAAAGCGGAGACAAATTTTTGACTATCTCCAACGACCATCATTTGTTCGATGAGAAATGATTCTTTGAATTTATTTTCAATCGGAGCAGGGGCTACATACTTACCTCCAGAAGTTTTCAAAAGTTCTTTTTTCCTATCCGTTATTTTAAGAAACTCACCACCCTGAGGACCGGTAATAAATTTACCAACATCACCCGTACAGAACCATGATTTTCCATCGATCACTTTAGTCACCGCAGCGGTCGCATCTGGTTTTTTATAATAGCCCATCATGATATTTGGACCTGAAGCTAATATTTCACCTTCATTTTCTCTATAATTACCATCTGAAGGATCAATTAGTATCTCAACGCCAGGAATTGCCCTGCCAACAGTACCCAAAAGAGCACCCCCATTTTCAAACGTACTTGCGGTTAAAACGGGAGATGTTTCTGTTAATCCATAACCTTCTCTAATAGGAACCCCTGCAGCTGAAAAAACCTGAGCAATTCTTAAAGGACAAGGTGCTGCTCCCGTTACGATACCTTTTACATTTCCTCCTAAAGCCTCTCTCCATTTACTAAAAATAAGTTTATCGGCAATTTTTCCTTTAAATCCGGAAATAGGTTGATGATAAGCAAAGTCTTCTGTTAAGGAGAGCGCCCAGAAAAATAATTTCTTCTTTACCCCACTTAAGGCTAAGCCTTTGTTATAAATTTTCTCATATACTTTTTCCAGTAACCTAGGCACTGTAGTGAAGAAATGTGGCTGGACCATCTTTAAATCTCCTTCATCGCCTCCTAAATTGTCAGTTCCTGTAAATATGATTGATACCCCCCTGATCTGGTAATGATAAGAAGCTGCTCTTTCAAAGATATGGCAAATAGGTAGGAAACTTAAAACCTTATCCCCATTTTGAACAGGCATAATGGCAGCAGCTGCCTCTACATTTGATATAATATTATGATGAGAAAGCATAACTCCTTTTGGAACGCCTGTTGTTCCAGAAGTATAAATAATGGTAGCTAAATCTTCTGCTTTAACCTCGTTTTTCAATTCTTCTAAACGATCCATCCCTTCCTCCGTCATTATATCTTTCCAGTAAGGTCTTCCTTCCTGCTTGTCGAAAGTATAAATTTCTTTAAGTGAAGACACCTCCTTTTGTGCAACACTTACCTTATCGAAAAGGTCGAGTTTGCCGACAAAGCAAATTTTTGTTTCTGAGTCGTTAAAAATATAAACATATTCATTGCTGCTAATTGTTGGATAAACCGGAACATTTATGGCCCCAATTTGCTGTACTGCAATATCCAGAATGACCCATTCAGGACGATTCTGGTAAACCGCAACTCCAATTTTATCTCCTTTCTCAACACCCAATTTCAATAAGCCACAACTAAGTTTATTGGCTAAATCGATAACTTCTTCGGTAGAAAGAAAATCGAACACACCTTGTTCGTTTTTGGCACCCATGCACCTCTCAAGGGGATAATGTGCCATTTGATAATGAATGTAATCAAATAATCTGGTTGGCTTCATCTGTTAATAATTTCCAATTTTATGAATTAAGATTGTAATATTTTGTACAATCCTTAAAAATAACATAAAATTCTGAAAATATCAGATGAAACTATTTAGCATTTCTTTCTAAATCAGAGATAATATTTAAGAGGTGCTCTAAACTTTGAACTTTATGTATGTTTTTCCCATGTTCAAAATTTTGCGCGTTTACCTGATATCCACTTAATAAAATTTGGCAATTAAATATTTCGTTTGATAAATTATTTACATATTGTTGAATGGAGGCTGTTTCGAAAGACGCGGTAATCATAGTACAAATATAGTCAGGTTGAATTATTTCACTGGCAACTTTTAATTCTGCAATTGAAATGTCATGTCCAATGTAAATCACTCTGTAATTTCGTACTCTTAACTTGTACTGGATAAATAGTAAACTCAATTCCTGTTTTTCACCCTCTGGCAAATATAAAATGCACTTTTTTGCTTTTGTATAGTCGACAGAATTTAATTGATCGATAGCTGAAATTATTTTTTGCCTTATCAGAAAACTCATAAAATTTTCCTGCACTGGACTAATGGAACCCGTTAACCAAAGAATGCTAAGTTTATCTAAAAATGGGTAAATAAACTCAGTCATTGTCCGTTCAAATCCTAATTGAAGAATATGAGAATTGACAATTTTATCAAATTTGACCTCATCCATCTCAATCATTGCGATAGTTAGCGCATCGAGATGAGCTCCATAAGCAACATTTATTGGGGACAGAGCAGCAGCAGTTTCCGTGATTTCTTCAGGCTGCATTTGGGCAATTCTTGAAATTTTATGCCCATTTTTATTTAGAATTGCGATGTTCAGTAATTGCTTGAGATCATCCTCCTGATAATATCGAATATTAGACTGGGTTCTTTTTGGAGAAATCACCCCATACCGCTGTTCCCAAATACGAATAGTGTGTGCTTTGACACCCGTAAGTTTTTCTAAATCAATAATAGAATATACAGCCACTTTTTCCTATTTTGTTCCAAAACAATTTGATTTTAAAAAGGTTTAAATTATTATCACTTTGCAGTAAAATGGTAAATCTAAGCTAATAAACAAATTTTCATCAGTCTTTATACCTAAATTACCTCTTTTAAATATTTAAATTGTTATTTTTAGCATTTATACCTTTCTTCAACCAGAACGACCTCTAATTAAAAATATATGAAATTGAAATTTGCCAGTCTGCTTTTTCTTCCTCTGTTATTTTGCCAGGTGTGGTTAATTGGCCAAAATACACCCCCTTGTACCTATAAACTTGAGTGTAATGACCTTGGTCTCGATGGTTGGAATGACGCCTTTGTTGAAATTATTACTGGCAATAAGGTTAATCGTTTTACGCTAAAAAATGGCAACAAAGAAATTTATTATTTTAACGTCACCAAAGGAGATAGTATTTCTATCCGGTTTGTTGAAGGATTATATGACGAAGAAATTCAATATGAATTAAGAAGTGAACGAGATTCTGTTTTATTTTCGCAAAAAGGAAAAATTCCTGCCAGAGGAATTGTTTATAAAACCGTCGTTGCATGTCCTTCATGCCCTGCTCCCCCAGCTTTCTTTGTAAAACCAACTTTTATTGGTTCTCAATCAGCAACCTTAACCTGGAGTCCAGTTACCAATACAACTTCTACTTTACTTCTTTTAAAGTCCTCACCTATTTTAAGTGCAGATACTTTTCGGGTGGCAAAAAAAGACACTCTTCTTAATAAGCTAAGCGAACACTCTTTATACACCTATTTTCTTGCCAGTATATGTCCGGCAGGTGATACCAGCCGGCCAAATGGTCCTTTCTCTTTTGAAACCAAGTGGAAGCTTGATCTGGGAATCTCTGGCTTAATAGCTCCTTTATCAGATTGTGGACTGGGAAATGATTCCGTTAAAGTCGCCATTTATAACTATGGTGGGGAACCTCAGTCTTTGATTCCTTATGGTTACCAGATAAATTTGGTGGATGTGCCCATAAATCGACCAGTAGATGGTTTTTATACTGGTGTTGTAGCAGCTGACAGCACCAATGTGACGGCATTTGACCAACCTTTTAATTTTTCTGTACCCGGTGAATATAATATCGTCGCCTGGACACAGGTTGACAAAGATGGAGAAATTAAAAATGACAGTATCTCTACCCAGGTCGTTAGCATTCCAACGTTTAATACTTTTCCCTATTTAACGACACTCGAGGAAAAGTTTACAGGCTGGACGGTCGATAAAAAGAGCCAATTTAACAGCTGGGCTTTAGGAACTCCTAATGGGGCAGGCCTTCGGGATGCCTTTAGCGGAATAAAATCATGGGGAACTAACCTTAATGGTAATCATAATGCCAATGAATTGTCTTATTTAAATTCACCCTGTTTTGATTTTTCAAAACTTAGCCAAGACCCAATTCTCTCCTTTAGAATGAAGCTTGACATCGAAAGATGTTGTGATGGCCTATGGATTGAATATTCCAAAGATGATGGAAAATCATGGTTGCGTTTGGGAAATCCTTCCTCAGGAACCAATTGGTATAATGATACTGAAAGATGGTTGTGGAATGGAAATGGACATGCAGATGCCTGGTTTTTAGCTGCGCATGTTCTTCCAGGGGTTGCCGGAAACAGTAAAATAAAAATCAGATTTGTTTTTTATAGTGATTTTGGTGTTCAAAGAGAAGGCGTTATCCTCGATAATATCAATATCACCGTATCAAATTTTGATTTAACCGCCCTAAGTGTTAAAAATAATAGAAAAACAATTTGTGAAAATATCACAGACCTTGTTACGATAAATATCGGCAATATAGGCCGATCTAATATTAATGGTCTTAATCTTGCCTATCAAATAAATGGTGGTGCTGTATTCACAGAATCAGCAACAGCTTTAGTCGTAAATAGTGGTCAAAACAAACCTTTTACTTTTAAACAAGGGTTCGATTCTTCTAAACCTGGTATTTATAAAATAAAAGCATGGATCGTTGGTGAATCATCCCTAACCCATAACGATACGGCCTATTTTACCTTTAAAACAAATACAACCCTTCCTTTTAAAGAAGATTTTGAAATGGGCAGATTTCCGGCAGATTGGGTTGGTACTGATCAAATCATTACCAAAGGTCATAATAATAAATCTTATGTGGTTTCTGATTTACTCTCTGATATTGATCCACGTTTTGATATTATTACCGCACCCATAGGTATTATAGCTTTAAAAGATACTTTACGATTCGATTATAGAGCAGTTAATTTTGAAAGTGACGGAAAAGTTGGCACAGTCTGGAATAATTCTGATCGGATTGAAATTGCTGTTTCTACTGATTGTGGAACTACTTTTCAAGTTGTTAGAACCATCAATAATACAAATCATCAAACCAGCAATCGTTTTAAAACTATTGCCCTTGATTTATCAGCTTTTGCTGGAAAATATGTTTTAGTTAAAGTGAGTGCTCTTTGGGGTTCAGGCAATTATTGGGTAGATTTCGATAATTTCAATAGTACCCGTTGCCCATCCAGCCTTTCATTGAGTAACACCCTGGTTAGATCCCTTTCTTCAACTTCAAATCAACCAGCAGTCGTATCCATTTCAGCAGAAGCTGGCCTGGGACCTTATACTTACACCTGGAGTAATGGAGCCAAAAGTAAAACGGCAGAAATACTAACTCCTGGAATTTATAAAGTTACAGTTACTGATGCTTTTGGATGTTTCGACATCACAGAAGTTAAAATTGGTGTTCCAACTGGAATAAATGATTATTTATCTTGGATGAATGGAATTTCCCTTTTTCCAAATCCTGCATCTTCAAACCCTCGTATTTCTTTTTCTTTGACGAAATCTGATGTTGCTATCATAAGGGTTTTCAATGCTTTAGGTGCTATTATTTATCAAACTAAATCCGAATTCGCACAATATCATAGCCTGGAATTAGAAATTAACAAACAAACACCAGGTATTTATTGGGTATCTGTTCAGGTTAACGATAAACAATTGGGACTTCCATTGGTTATTATCGAATAAAGGCGACATGAAAATAGGAATTGTTTGTTACCCAACCTACGGGGGAAGTGGTGTTATTGCAACGGAGTTAGGCCTTGGCCTGGCTCTTAAAGGACATCAAATCCACTTCATAACCTATAGAAGACCAGCCAGACTTGGTCATTTTCAAGAAAATGTTTTTTACCATGAAGTAGATACCTCTGATTATCCTTTATTTGAATTTCCACCTTATGAAACTGCCCTTGCGGGCAAAATGGTTGATGTGGTACTGTTTGAAAACCTGGATCTCTTGCATGTTCATTATGCCATTCCTCATGCAGCAGTTGCCTATATGGCTAAAAAAATTCTATTAGGCGGAGGTCGTTATGTACCAGTTATTACTACGCTTCATGGGACAGATATTACCCTGGTTGGTAATAATAGTTCTTTTAAACCCGTCATTGAATTCTCTATCAATAAATCAGATGGTGTGACCGCCGTATCTGAAAACCTAAAACAACAAACGCACGAATATTTTAACATTAAGAAAAATATAAAAGTTATTCCAAATTTTATTGATTTCGAAAGATTTAAACGTAGCAATAAAGAGCATTTCCGAAAGGCAATTGCAATGGATAATGAAAGAATACTAATCCATGTAAGTAACTTTAGAAAAGTTAAAAGAGTAGAGGATGTTATTTCTGTTTTTGCAAAAGTTAAGGAAAAAATAGCAAGTAAATTATTGCTTATCGGTGATGGGCCAGAACGATGGAATGCAGAGACCTACTCCAGAAGCCTTGGGCTGGGAGAACATATCAGGTTTTTAGGGAAACAAGATGCGGTAGAGGAATTGATGGCCGTCGCAGATATTTTCCTTCTAACATCAGAAAAAGAAGCTTTCGGATTAGCAGCATTGGAAGCTATGGCTTGTGAAGTGCCAGTAATATCAACAAATGCAGGTGGTATTCCTGAAGTAAATATTCATGGAGTTACTGGGTTTGTAAGTGAAATAGGTGATGTAGAAGATATGGCTAAAAATGCTATTTCTATTCTTTCAAATGAAAATACCCTGGAAGAATTTAGGCGTAATGCGCTTGCTCAGGCGAAAAGATTTGATATTATCAATGTACTGCCTATTTATGAAGATTATTATGAGGAAATTATCAATTCATCCGCATTGTAATACTATTTATTCCTCTCTGCCAATCCATACAATCTTGCCTACTGCAGTATCTGGGTTACTAAACCCAATTAACCCCGGATTTGAAGTGCTAAAAACTAAATAGACACCTGATTTTACATAATTATCTTGAAAATCTCTCCCATACCACAAGGCTTGTCCTCCAACAGCTTTTGTTTCAAACACCAGTTTTCCATTGATATCTGAAATTTTAACTATAGCATCTCTCGCTAGTCCTCTTATAGCAATGGGACCTGAAAAAGTAGGTGGAACTGGGTTCGGATAAATTTCTATTTTCTTACCTAAATGGAATATTTTTGCCTCTATGGCCTCACTTTGTAAAACAACTAAACCATTTTCCGTTCCAATGTAAGCTTTACCGCTTTTCGCGTCTATGGCTATAGCCTGAACGGAATTACCTGGCAATGGTGAATTTAAGGTATTAAAACGACCAACTGTTTTACGACCATCCGCAGAAAGGATAAATAAGCCATTTTTAGTACCAATCCATTTTCTGTTTCCTCCATCAACTGCTATGGATAAAATTTCTTCCGTTGATAACAGATAATCTAAAAATCCATCCTGTTCGACAATTCGTAATTCACCTTTACAATTATTATCGAAAATACTTCCTCCGCATTCGAAAATAATAATCCCTTTTGCGGTACCCAGCCAAACATATCCCTCTCTGTCAACAGCCAGACAATTAACCTGATTGGTAGGTAATCTACTGGTATTGGTATTAATTAACCGACATCTGTCATCAGACGGATTTTTTAAATCTCCGGCATCAAATACCAATGCACCATTAGAGGAAGAGGAAGAAACAAACCATTTATAACCACTGCCATCTATACCTACCTGGTGAAGCTGAGTTTCTGCACAAACAGGTTTAAAAGATTGCCATTCCCCCTTTTCCGTTAATACAGAAATAGGCTTCTCCGCCAAATGATTGGCAATCCATAAATTTTTATCTTTATCAAAAGCCAGTCCACTAACTCTGGTTCGAATAGCATCGCCCACTGTATTATTTAAAGACGAGTTTTTTTCGTCGAATCGGACTATTTTTTCTCCATCTATTTGCAATAATCCTTCCAGGAATGAACCCGCAAAAATTTTTCCATTGGTAGGATGGACGGCCATGGTAATAATATCATATAAATCATCATCTGGAGAATTTACATTTTCTCCAAGCATTGCCGGTGTATTAGTCCTGTTATAAATACGCCAGATACCTTCCTTTAGAGAAGCAAATCCGTGATCCAGGAACCTATATCCAAAATTTTGAGTAACCCCTCCTGATGCCAGCCATAAAACGCCCTCGGGCGAAATAGTCAGCCACCTGGATAATGATGAAAAAGGAGAATTTAAAGAAAATCTTTTGCATTGGGAATCCGTAATTTTATCCATATATCTAAAATCTTGGTATTCATCTCCAAACCAGACTCTTCCATTTTCTTCTTGCAATATATTTTGTACTCTGCCAATACAATTACCTGGAATTTTAGTGGGTAACTTCCCCTCTTGAATAACTAAAATCTCATCCTGATTACAATTATTATCTGAACACCTGTAACCAGCTAATAATTGTGGACCTTCTCCATTCAGATATAACAGATTGGAATGAGTATAAGAATAAACCTCTGCAACTGGTCGAATATCCCCAGCATATTTATATAAGCCTTTGCCTGCATTGAAATAAAGAAAATCTTTAAACACACTTAATGCCGTGCAAGGACCCATTGGAAAACCGTCTTCTAATTTTAATAAACGCCAATGATTAAAATTTTCCGGATTAGCATGATTTGCTGCAATTTGATATAACCCCCTTTCTGTTGCTGCGTAATTATTCCCTTTAAAAGAAATCATATTCTTCACAGGCAGACCTGTAAATACGGAAAATGAAAATTCCCTTTTTTTAAGATTAACGGCCGAAATACCATATTGAGTAGCTAATAATAATAAATCTCCAGAAGCTAAATAAAGTTGATTTATAGATTTATCTCCCGTAAAATTTTTAAAATTTCTTATTTGTGGAAGGCTAAACACTTTTCCATTTTGATCCATTATATCAATAACCCCATCAGAATAGGCTATAATTAACTCCTTTCTTATTTTATTGTATTGAATAAATTTCAATTTTACATCACTTAATCCCCTTGATTTATCAAATTGTTCTATGGTGAAATCAGTTTTATCGATAGAAACAATAGATTGAGAGGCGATGTAGAATATTTTATTCTCACTTTGGGTAACAAACTGCCCCTGCCGAAGGGGAAATAAACTTTGCCAATCCAATATTTTTAATCTGGATGTATCTTGACTAAATGCGGAAGAGACTACAAAAAGAGTAAAAACGAAACAGGTAAAAAGAGGAGTGGCAAGTTTCATAAGACTAAACGTTCTTAAAATTAGATGAAAGAGAAATAGCGTTAAAAACGACATCAGGGACAAGGTAGCGAATAGAAAGATTTTTCCGAAGGCAATTTCTTATATAACTTGCCGATATATTCATTTGAGGCACCTCTTTAAAAATCCTTATATTTTGATTATCTTCCAAAGGTGTGGTATCATATTCTGGTCGGGTATATACATAAATAGGAAAATCCCTCATCAGAATATCTGCATTTTTCCATTTTGGCAAACTTAGCAAAGAATCCCCTCCCATAATAAGGTGAAATTTTTTATCTGGAAATTTTTCCTTCAGCACAGATAAGGTAACGATGGTAAAAGAGGGTTGGGGAAGATTAAACTCAATCGAAGAGGCTTTTAAATTTAGATTATCCGCTATAGCATCCTGAACCCAGGCTAATCGATCGTAATCATTTGCCAATGATTTTTTATTTTTCAAAGGATTATGCGGAGAAACTACAAACCAAACCTCCTCCAGATCGGTTTGAGTAGCCATAAATTCAGCGATGACGAGATGTCCGTTATGAATTGGGTTGAAAGAACCGAAGAAAAGGCCAACTTTCATAGGTTTCTATCATTGCTGGAATTTATTTTCCATTGTTAGAAAAATACTATCGATAATTTTTTGGAGTTCTTCATCCTGATAAATCTGGGCTTCTTCAGCAGGAGCATCCATCAACCACCTGTTATTTAATTTTTTTAAATAAAACGTAATATCATAAACTTCAAATTGATCTTTCATCTTACAGGCACAGATGGTGAGTTCATTTTTAGGCAAACAGTTAATAGCTAAAATGGTCGTTTTTAATAGGGAAGAGTCTAACGTTTCCTGCGTTTTAAAAACAAATTTCTTCAGATCCTCCAGTCTTATTTTTTCTTCATCGGTTGCATTTTCTGCAGCTTTTTCAAAATCATTAACATCCAGCCATTTCTGGTATTGCCTAACAAATACTTCTGGAGCAATGTCAGGTGGAACTGATGGGTTACTGCCTTCGTTTTTGTACTTTTCGCAATTTAAAAGAGCACAAAACAGTAAGAAAGCCGCACCATATTTTATAAAAATTTGTTTCATTAGTTACTCAACATCACCGGCATAACTAACATTAGTATATCTGTACCCTCTTTTTGCTCAGAAGGAAACATCAAACCAGCTCTTGAAGGAGTTGATAGTTCAAGTAAAACTTCATCAGAGTCAAGAACACCTAACATTTCCGCCATAAACTTAGCATTGAAAGCAATAACCAAGGGAGAACCATCATAATTGCAAGGCAGCTGTTCTGTTGCTTCATTTGAAAAGTCCAGATCCTGAGCTGAAACCGTCATGCTTCCTTTTGTAATATTTAGAACAACTTGATTGGTTGTTTTATTTGCATAGATGGCAATTCTTTTCAACGAATTTTGAAAATCATTCCTTGATATTTGGACACTTAATGGATTATCCACCGGAATGACGGCATTATAGTCAGGGTATTTGTTGTCGATAAGACGACATACCATTTTTATTTTATTGAAGGTAAAAAAGGCATAACTTTTATTAAAAGAGAGTGTTACTTCTGCATCAGAAGGAACCACCGTTTTCAAAAGGTTTAGCGCCTTTTTGGGCATTATAAAGGAAGAAGATACCATACTTGTGATATCTGTACAAACATAGCGCACCAATTTATGCGCGTCTGTTGCAACCATAGAAATTTTATTCAGATCTATTTGAAAATAAACCCCCATCATTGCCGGACGAAGATCATCCGTACTGGTTGCAAAAATAGTTTTTGAAATGCCCTGTAGTAAAGCAAGACCTGAGAGGCTGACTGCCTCCACATCATCGGGTGTTGGAATAGCTGGAAAATCAGCTCCATTTTCACCCGCCAGTTTATATTTTCCGTAGGCAGAAGTAATTTCGATACCAAAATTACTATCATCTATTTGAAAAGTAATTGGCTGAGAAGGAAGTGCCTTTAAGGTATCCATCAATATTTTCCCTGGAATAGCTACTTTACCATTAAAATCAGCCATTACATCCATTTCAGTAGAAATAGCAGTTTCATTGTCCGTAGCTGAGATAGTTAAGATGCTATCCTGAATGGAAAATAAAAATCCTTCCATAATCGCGGAAGAAGGATTCGAAGAAATAGTGCCAACAGCAATTTGTAATTGCTTAAGTAACTCAGAGGAAGATATACTAAATTTCATTTTATTTTCTTTGGTGTAAAAATAGCCAAAAAATTATGGTATTTATAACTTTTTTCTTCGCCTCATGATAACTTATATAAACCCTGTTAACTTTGAGGAAAATAATGATCGGGAATGGGTTTAAATAGAACGAGGTCACCTCGCGTTAGTACAATTACAGGGGTAAAACTTCCCAAAAGTGAACTTATATTTTTAGATAACGGTATTCCTGTTACTCTTTTGCATGGGTTAGAAACGGAAGCTTTACGTTTAGATATTTGTTTTAAGGTTGGCAGACAGCACGAGCATAAACGAATGGCAGCCAGGGCTACGGCCTCTATGTTAAAAGAAGGGAGTTTAAATTTTTCGGGTAAAGAATTTGCTGAAAAAATGGATACGCTTGGGAGCTCCTGGGAAGCTCCTGTTCAATTGGATTATTCTCATTTTTCCTGGTTAGGCCTTAGCAGATTTGCCAATGAGGCGCTACCTTTTATTGCAGATATTCTTGAAAATCCAACTTTTCCTGAGTCGGAAATTCATTCTTTTGTCCAAAGAAATATTACCCGATTAAAAGTTGAATTAACAAAACCTGATGTGGTTGGCTACCGGGCATTTACCGAAATATTACTCGGTGAAAATCATCCATTTGGCTGGAATTCCAATCAAGCTATTTTTGAAGATCTCACCAAGGAAGACCTTCAAAAACATCATTCCGATTGGTTTTGTCCAACAACTTGCACCTGTTTTTTGTCTGGAAATATACCAACTCTTTTCCTGGAGAATCTAAATAAAACGCTGGGGCAGTTATATCAGGGTAAAATAAATCGTTCACAACCAATAATACCTAAAGTGAGCCCAATTTTCGGTCAATCAGAAATAAAACTGGCTGGTACTTTACAATCATCCCTGCATATTGGTTTTTTAACTGGTATCAGACAACATGATGATTATCCTACCTTAATGGTGTTAAACACCATACTTGGTGGCTTTTTTGGCTCAAGGTTAATGACCAATATTCGTGAAAAACTTGGTTATACTTATCATATTCAATCTAACCTGGATACCTACCCCGATGTTGGCTCCTTATGGATAAATGCAGAACTTTCTCCAGAATACCTGCTTCCAACCAGATTGGAAATTTTTAAAGAAATAAATAAACTGAAAAACAAACCAGTTACTAACTCATTTTTAAAAATGGTTAGAAGCTATCTACTTGGTTCTGAGTTAAATGCACTTGATGGCACCTTACAGGCAATGGAAGTTATCCGAGAAAGAGCGATGGAAGGCTTAGAAGCAATTGATTACGGAACCGAAATGGAAAAAGTAAATTCCGTTTCTCCAGTTGAAATTCAAGAAATGGCAAACAAGTATTTTTCCGAAGATAATTTTACTGAAGTATGGGTAACACCTTAATTTATAAAAATTTGATAAAATAATTATTAATTTTGTAACCGAATTTACACTATTTTCACAGAAAATTGGTTATTGCTATAAATTTAACAGATGAACTTTTTTAGTTTTTTCCGCCAAGAGTTGGCCATAGATTTAGGAACTGCCAATACATTAATTATTCAAAACGGCGAAGTCGTTGTTGATGAGCCTTCTATTGTTGCCATAAATAGAAAAACTGGATTAACCATTGCTGTGGGAACCAGAGCAATGAATATGCATGAAAAAACGCATGATGACATAAAAACCATTCGTCCTTTGAAAGATGGTGTTATCGCAGATTTTCAAGCCGCTGAAAGCATGATCGAAGGGATGATTAATATGATTGGTCAAAGAAAACGTTTCTTTTCTCATTTAAAAATGGTCATTTGTATTCCTTCAGGTATTACGGAAGTGGAAAAAAGAGCTGTTTTTGATTCTGCAGATCACGTAGATTCTAAAGAAACTTATCTCATCCATGAACCTATGGCTGCTGCATTGGGAATTGGTCTTGATGTGGAGGAACCTTCGGGTAATATGATCATTGATATAGGTGGCGGAACTACTGAAATAGCCGTTATTGCTCTCTCTGGTATCGTTTGTGATCAATCTATTCGTATCGCCGGAGATGAACTGACTGGTGATATTATTCAGTATATGAAAAGACAACATAATATCCTCATTGGAGAACGTACTGCCGAACAAGTGAAAATTCACGTGGGTTCCGCTTTACATGAATTAGAAAATCCACCTGAAGATTATGCTGTAAATGGACGGGATTTAATGACTGGAATTCCTCGTCAAATCAAAGTTTCTTATCGGGAAGTTTCTACCGCTATAGATAAATCTATTTCAAAAATAGAAGACGCCGTATTGAAAGCATTAGAAGCAACACCACCTGAACTTGCCTCTGATATTTATAAAAAAGGACTCTATCTCACTGGGGGAGGTGCCCTTTTGCGCGGATTAGATAAGAGGTTAGCCATGAAAACTAAATTAATTGTGCACGTAGCAGATGATCCTTTACGTGCCGTTGTTCGTGGTACAGGTATAGCTTTAAAAGAAACGGATCGCTTTACCTTTCTAATTGATCGAAAAAGCGTCTAAATAAACCGGAATACGGTTAGTATTCATGATTGCTTATGCTTCCGAGGTCAAAGGTGTTTTCCGAATTAGGGAATTTAATCCTTTTTCTAGTCCTAGAAGGGATTAGCTTCTACCTTATTATTTCTTATAATGATGCACAAGCAAAAATTTATCATAATTCTATTAACCTCATTTCAGTTAGTATTACTAATCAAGCTGCTGATATTCGTAGTTATTTTTCTTTGAAAGAGCAAAACACTTCTTTGCAAAATGAAAATGCAAAACTAAAAGCAAGATTATTTAATTTAGCTGAAAAGGAGGGTTTGAAATCTGAAGACCTGAATTTAAAACTTCAGGAAAATCAGTTGTTTAATTTAGTCGCCGTCAAAGTAATCAACAACTCTATTTCCCTTAGAAATAATTTTCTTTCTCTCAATAAGGGTGAAAAAGCAGGCGTTAGGGAAAATCAAGGGGTCATTGGCGAAAATGGTATCATTGGTATTACTAAAGCCGTGAATGAAAATTATACTACCGTATTGTCTATTTTTAATAGCCAAACAAAAATAAGTGCCAGAATAAAGGAAAAAGGATATTTTGGTTCTTTGGTTTGGAAAAATGATGGGGACGTACGCTACATGACGCTGGAGGATATTCCCAAACATGTACCTATCCGCCTGGGGGATAAAGTTGAAACAAGCGGATATTCTACCTTATTCCCAGGGGGGATTCTATTGGGGAAGATAGTAAATAAAAGAATTCCTCCAGGCTCCAGTACTTATGAATTAAAAGTGAAACTTTATCAAGATATGACAAAAATAAAATATGCTTATGTAGTCATTAATTTTGAAACTCCCGCACTGGATTCTCTTTACCTACAGACTAAATCACAATGAATCTTGCCCTATTAAATAATAGCATACGGATTGTTTTACTATTGTTGCTGCAGGTTATTATTTTTAATCAACTCCGCCTCGGCCCTTTAGGCCCTTATTACATCGATATTATTGTTTTTCCCCTCGCTTATTTATTGCTGCCTTTTCGTACTCCAAGGGAATTTCAATTCTTACTCGCTTTTGGTATGGGCTTATTTGTTGATTTAGCCATGCAGTCACCCGGCCTTCATTCCGGAGCATCAGTATTTACCATGGCCATTAGACCCATTATATTGCGCTTATTAGAACCAAGGGGAGGTTACGATAAACTGCATAGCCCAACCCTTAAAAGATTTAAATTGCCTTGGTTTGCTTCCTACATGAGTGTTCTCTCCTTAGTTCATATCCTTTTTTATTTTTCAATGGAAGTTTTTACCCCTTTATTTTTTGGGGTCATTTTGATAAAAACCTTATTGAGCTGGTTCGTTTCAAACCTTTTCATTTTTTTAATCATGATTATTTTAAACCCTTTAGATTAATCAAAATTATCAGATTATGGAAAAAGAGAAAGAGCGATCTTCAACCATTCTTATTATTTTCCTAATAGGATCTATCATTCTAATTGGAAAAGCACTTCAACTTCAGGTTATTGATGAAGGATTCCGAAATCGTGCATCTTCCATGGTCGTTGAGCGACATACTCAGTATCCCTCCAGAGGTTTAATCTATGATAGAAATCAACAGTTATTGGTTTATAATAATCCAATGTATGATTTATTGGTAACGGTAAAACAAATAAAGCCACAAATGGATACGGCCAGATTTTGTCAACTGTTGAATATTTCCAAAGAGATTTTTATTAAAAACTTAGATAAAGACTGGAAAAGCGGGCAATTTTCTAAAAATGTACCTTTCCTTTTTCTAAGTAAAATTCCAGCCAATGTTTATGCTGCCTTTCAGGAAAATTTACACCTGTTCCCTGGTTTTGAAATCACCATTAGAAATGTCAGGGAGTATCCTTCCCTTTCTGCCGGACATTTCTTAGGTTACATTAGAGAGGTGAATGAAAATGAAGTTAATATGCCAGGAAGCGCCTACGTATCAGGTGATTATGTTGGGGCATCTGGCTTGGAAAAAGCATACGAAGAAGAATTACGTGGGTCGAAAGGATACCGATATATTTTAAAAGATAATCTTGGACGTGAAGAAGGGGTGTTTAAAGGCGGGTTATTAAATACAAGAGCCTTGTCTGGTAAAGATTTGATTTCCTCCCTCGATGTTAAACTTCAGGAATATGCTGAATCATTAATGGTTAATAAAAGAGGCGCCATAGTAGCTATTGAACCTGAGACAGGTGAAATCCTGGCCTTAGTAACATCTCCTGGTTATGATCCCTCTCTAATGGCTATTACAAATCCAAATAGAGGGAAAGTTTTTCAGTCTCTTCAATTGAATAAAGATTTACCTCTGTTTGACCGCTCTACCAGTGCGCAGTATCCGCCAGGGTCTCTTTTTAAGCCCTTACTGGCATTAGTTGCATTGGAAAAAGAAACCTTGAAACCTGACAGAACTATTTCCTGTAATGGTGCATATTATTATGGAAGTATGCGCTTAACTGGTTGTCATAGACATACCACCTGCAAAACTGTTTCTGCAGGAATACAAAATTCTTGTAATGCCTATTTTGTAACCGTTTTTAGAGAACTTGTTGACAAATACGGATTTTATAACCCCTCCAGGGGATTAGATACCCTTAATAGCTATTTAGATAAATTTGGATTTGGTAAAAAACTGGATATTGATTTCCCTGGGGAAAAATCAGGCAATTATCCCAGCTCTACCTTTTTTGCCAACTGGTTCAAAAATCCCCGCTGGAATTCAGTTTGGATACGTTCCCTGGGTATTGGTCAGGGTGAATTATTGACGACTAATATCCAATTAGCTAATGCTGCAGCGATGATTGCAAACCGAGGCTGGTATTTCACCCCTCATCTGGTCAAAGGGTTCAAAGATTTAAATCAACCAATACCCTTAAAATACAGAACCAAAATAAATGTTGGAATCAAAATACAACATTTTGAGCCTGTAATTGATGGTATGGAAAAAGCGCTTTTAGCCGGAACAGCAAAAAGTGGCTTTATTTCAGATATTCCTATCTGTGGAAAAACAGGAACTGCTGAAAATCCACAAGGAAAAGATCACTCTATTTTCTTTTGTTTTGCCCCCAGAGAAAATCCTAAAATTTCCCTTTCTGTATATATTGAAAATGCTGGATTTGGAGGTACTTATGCCACACCAATAGCAAGTCTCATCATAGAAAAATATTTAAAAGGAGAAATTAGAGGGGACGAAAGAAAGAATTTAGAGAAAAAGATGATTGAGGCTAATCTATTAAATGTTAAACCCTAATGAAAAATATTTTCCTTCTGTTGGTAAACATCAGTTTTACCTTACAGGTTACCGCCCAAACATTTACCGAAAAAATAAAACTTGTTTTTGCAGGTGATATTATGGGGCATAGTACGCAAATTAAGGCTGCTTTGTTGCCTGACGGAACTTATGATTACAGACATTGTTTTAAATATGTTGCTCCTATTTTACAACAAGCCGATTTAGCCATTGGTAATTTAGAACTTACCCTTCCAGGTAAACCTCCATACACAGGTTATCCTCAATTTCGAAGCCCTGACTCCATTGCCGTCGCTTTAAAGGAAGCTGGGTTTAATCTGCTGGTTACGGCCAATAATCATTCAAATGACGCAGGTAAAATGGGTGTTGAAAATACCATTCATACTATTCGAAAATTAGGATTTCACCAAACAGGAACCTTTTTAGATAGTTTAGATCGGGCTCAACATTATCCGTTAATAATTCAAAAGGGTAATTTTAAACTGGCATTTCTGAACTATACCTATGGAACAAATGGCATTCCAACTAAACCACCTGTAATTGTTAATCTATTGGATGAAAAACAAATGGCAGCAGACATGGAAAAAGCAAGAGGTTTTAATCCTGATGCTATTATCGTGTTGGTACACTGGGGAAATGAATACCAATTGGTGGAAACAACTTACCAACGTCAGCTAGCTAAAAAATTGTTCGATTGGGGAGCTAAAATTGTCATCGGTTCTCATCCTCATGTGGTTCAATCTATTGAAGAAATAATACAATCAGGACCTGACAGAAAAGGTGAATTAACCCTCGTTGCCTATTCCCTTGGTAATTTTATATCTGGCCAGATAAAAACATATACTGATATTGGTGCTATGTTAGAAGTGGAAATGGAAAAAGAATTACCCTTTGGCACCACTTGTTTAACCCGAACGCAATATATTCCCATATTCAGATATGTACACAGAGCTCCCACCTCAGTTAAATACTATACCCTTCCCGCTACCTTGTTTAGCGAGTTGAAAGAAAGAGATCCTTTTCCCATTCCTTCTTACCTGAAAGCTAAATTAAATCAAGATTTAAAAATAATTAAGCCCGTACTTTCTAAATATGGGATTAATGAAAAACCAGTCTTTCCCAATTTAATCCTTCCTATGGTCATGAAAATGGAAACACAAAAAATGAATTGAAAATGCGAATTTCTGCCATCGTAGCTATTTCTGATAATTTCGCTATTGGAGAAAAAGATATGATCCCCTGGTATCTTCCTGTCGATTTAAAATATTTCAGAGATTTAACAATAGGACATTCCGTAGTCATGGGACGTAAAACCTACGATTCTATTGGAAAACCTTTACCTAAAAGAAATAATATTGTTATTACCTCAGACCCATTTCTTATTTCTTCGCAATTCTATACCGTTCATTCTATAAATGAAGCCCTGGAATTAGCGCTTGGATTAGGAGAAACGGAGACCTTTATTATCGGAGGAGGTCAGATTTATAAACAATCAGCCTCACTTTGGGATCGAATGTATATCACTAAAGTTAACCTTACAGTTCCTGAAGCCGATACCTTTTTTCCCGAATGGATCGAAAAAGAATGGAAATGTGTTTCTGAAACAAAGAATATTCCAGATGAAAAAAATAAATTTCAAAGTCAATTTCTCATCTATGACCGAATAGCTTAAAGATATTTAAACCATTTCCGAAACCTTTAAAGGGATTCTATTCTTATCGAGAAAGGAAAAATAATAGGTAGCTGAGACAGAAAGAATGAGGTAACATGAAATGAATATTACCCAAATACCTGATAATCCAAACCATCCATCCATTTTTACTAAAATCATTGTTCCAGCCATCGCTTTTATTAAGTCCCACCAAACAGCATCTTTATTGCCATCCATCAGTTCGGTGTAGGTATAAATACTAAGTATTAAAAAAACACCATATATAAGGATATCCGGCTTCCCAATTTCCGCTAAGTTCCCAAACAAATGATACATAAATATTAAAGTTACAACTACCTGAAACCACAACCAGACCATTAAAGTAGGAGAGGTAGCCGATTGATATTTATCAAATTGGTATGGATCCGTTATTTTTTCAATCGGGTATTTTTCTTTAACATCTTCAGGCCTCCAACCTGTGGGTTTGAACCAAATGACCAGTTTATTTTTCCAGCTTTTAGTATGAAACGCATCTTGAATTAATAAGGTAAGATGTTTGAAATTAATCCTTATGGGGTTCCAGGTTTTCATGGGCCTGGTAATACCGTAAACTGGGGGTACTTCCTCTAATTCTTCCTGAAAGGTACCAAATAATTTATCCCATAGAATAAATATCTGCCCATGATTTTTATCTATATAAATAGGGTTTATAGCATGATGTACTCTATGATGAGAAGGGGTTACTATTATCTTCTCAAGAAAACCTAATTTACCAATGTGAATAGTATGATACCAAAATTGCAGAAAAAAATGAATGGGTGTTACCATGGCTATAACTTTCACAGGTATGCCCAATATAGCTGCAGGCAGCAAGATAAAGGTAAATAAATTCACAAATTGAGCTACTGGCTGTCTTAGGGCACAAGCCAGATCAAATTCTTCGCTACTATGATGAATGGCATGTTTGTTCCAGAAAAAGTTAATGGAATGGGCTAATCTATGCGTGCAATAACCATAAAAATCAAGAATGATGAATGCACTTAAATAAAGGAAAACGGTCGATTTTATTTCAAATATGGCCAGTTTTGAAACCATAAAACCATAGGAAACAATCACAAATACAATACCTAATGAGTCTTTAATGGAATTTGAAAAACCTGCGCTGAGACTTGAAATCAAATCCATTTGTTTAACAGGCTCTTTTTTAAAATACCATGCATAAGCCTTTTCTAATATAATAAAAAACAAGAAAATGGGAATGATAAACATTAATATTAAACCATAATTTCCTAATTGACCTCTCATAGATTTTTAAAATTTAAAGTATATGGAGTAAAACTCATCTTGTTTGCCGTAATATTCAATTACATTGCGATATAATTGTAAATGTAACAACTATTTATGGAAAAGAAAAATGTAGCCATCATAGGTGGAACAGGTTTAATAGGCAATCAACTATTGTCCTTGCTTTTAAAGGTTAATCATTTTGCTGATATATATCTCATTTCCCGACGTAAATTTATTGTTGAAAATGCCAGGGTTAAAAACATAGTCATTGATTTTAACGATGACGAATCTTTTAAAAAAGCTTTAAGTTCCTGCAGTGTAGTGTTTTGTTCTGTTGGTACTACGCAAAAAAAAGTAAATGGGAACCAAATCGAATATCGAAAAGTAGATTATGATATTCCCGTAAAAGCGGCGAAGTTTTGTGAAGAAAATGAGGGCACCTCTTTTTTACTTGTTTCCTCCGTAGGTGCAGACAGTGCTAGCAAGAATTTCTATCTGGCAATTAAGGGTGAAGTTGAAGAGGCCATTATGAAAAGAAAGATAGCCTCTATCTCCATATTTCGCCCGTCTTTATTATTGGGTGACAGAAAAGAATTTAGAATAGGAGAAAAAATTTCTACCATCCTCATGAAACCACTTTCTTTTTTAATTCCCTCCATTTATAAACCTATTGAAGTAGCACAAGTTGCAAAATCAATGTATCAGGCAGCAGTTCTTAATAAACCAGGGATTCATATTTATCATTATGCCGAAATGGTAGAATCCACTTAATAAGTTGGATTTTCCTCTTTTTGTCCTTTGAACTATTTATAAATAGGAAGAAATTACAGGCAAATAAATAAATCATGCGTGAAGATTTCCTCCATTTTGTATGGCAATACCAGCAGTTTAATACCCGTTCCTTAATAACGACGCAAGGGCAATTGTTAACTATCTTAAGAGTGGGAAAGTTAAATACGCATGCTGGGCCCGATTTTTATGAATCACACCTTATTTTAGATGATATCAGATGGATTGGTCAGGTGGAAATACATCTGACGACAACCGATTGGGTTAAACATGGTCATGCAGGTAATCTACATTACAATAATGTAATCCTTCATGTTGTTTATGAAGAAACCATTAAAATTTTTCGCACGGATGGGTCAGAAATACCCTGTTTAGTTTTAAAAGACCTAATTTTTCCTAATTTATCTAATTTATTCCATCAACTCATTTCCCTAAAAGATACCCTTCCATGTTCCTTTCACTGGCCGTTTATTTCTCCTCTTACCAAACGTAAATGGCTGGAAACACTCTCAGTGGAGCGAATGGAGGTCAAAACGGCTACCTTAAAAGAACATTATTTAACCCTTAACGGAGATTGGGAACAACTTGCTTTTCAGCGTCTTGCCTATAATATTGGCCTCGTAGTCAATACAGAACCATTCCTACAAGTAGCTCGTAGTTTAGACATTAAAAAACTGCAAAGACTTCAAAATCTTTTCCAGATTGAGGCTATTTTGTTTGGCCAGGCAAACCTTCTTGGTGAAGATGATGATCTGATTACGGATGAATATCAACTCCAATTGAAAGCTGAATATCTGTTTCAAAAACAAAAATTTAATTTAACGCCTATCCCTAAAGGTCAATGGCGTTATATGCGTATGAGACCTTCCGGATTTCCAGAAAAGAGAATGGCGGCATTAGCTGGTTTTATATTTCAAACGGAACATCTCAAAAGTAAGCTCATTGCCCTAAATAGTAAAACCGAGCTATACTCCTTTTTTGATATTCGTACCTCCTTATACTGGAAAAATCATTTTAGATTTGGCAAAATAACAAATCAAAAAAGTGCTGCAGCAGGGCTGGATTTAATTCAGCGAATTGCTATTAATTTTGTTATTCCTTTTCAATTCCTCTTTGCTGAAATAAATCATTTGCCCGATATTAAGGCTCGTGCCCTCGAATTATTAAATGATCTCGATGTTGAGGATAATATTTTGATTCGGAATTGGAAGAAAATAGGTATCATTCCTGTTTCTGCTGCTGAAAGCCAAAGTTTAATAACCTTGAAAAATGAATATTGTGATAAAAGACTCTGTCTTTCCTGTGCTATTGGACATGCCATTCTTCGTGGAAATACCTGATAACCTGTTTTATAAAATAATATTCTCTAAATACCCGGAATTAGGTGTAATATTTCTTCTGTTTTTTCAATGGCATTTAACTTTCCAACATCCTGCCATATATCCTCTGAGTGATTAAAAGCTCCGATGGGGTTATCTATTGCTATCTTCAAATAAAAAGGCATGATGGGAAATATTTCTTCCTCTGGCATTAGTTCAAAAATTTTAGGATTAACCACATGGATGCCACTAAAGGAATAAAATGCCGGCCTTTTTGTCGTTCTTGAAATAATTTCCTCTCCGGTTTGATGGTTCTTCCATCCACTCAATAAATGATCCTCATTGAACATAATTTGTCTGGTTGAGTCTCGTGATTGAACAGCTAAGGTGACCAAAAAAGAGTTCTCTCGATGAAACTCAACTATTTTTGCCAGATTTAAACTGGTTACGATATCTGCATTAACAATTAAAAAAGGATCATTTTGAAAAAACCAGGCGGCTTTTTTAAGCCCACCTCCAGTATCCAATAATTCATTTTCCTCCTTAGAAATATGAATTTCAATATCAAAGTTGTTTTTTTCAGCCAGGAATTCAACTATTTTATCTGCAAAATGATGAACGTTTATGATTATTTCATTGAAACCATAATATTTTAATCTTCTAATGGCCAATTCCAGTAAGGTAACGCCTTTTAAGGGAACTAAAGCTTTAGGAATATTGTTGGTTAGAGGTCGCAGTCTGGTACCCAGCCCTGCAGCAAAAATCATGGCTTTCATATATATTGTATTTCGGAATAAAGATAACAGTAAAATGCTTCAACATCTATTCGTTCGATTTCTTTTACTCCCATTGTCCTTTCTTTACGGCATTGGAGTGAGTATTCATCGATTTTTATATTTAACCGAAATTATAAAACCCTTAAAATTTAGCCTGCCAATATTATCTATTGGAAATTTATCTGTCGGCGGATCTGGCAAAACACCCCATGTCGAATATCTGGTAAATTATTTGAAAAATTATTTGAATGTCGGCGTTTTAAGTAGGGGCTATAATAGAAAAAGTACTGGATTTATTTGGGTTGAACCCTATCTAAAATCAGATGAAGTTGGTGATGAACCTTTGCAGATTAAAAGTAAATTCCCTGATATTTCTGTTGCTGTTTGTGAAAGCAGGGTTAGTGGCGTTTCTGAAATGGTAGGAATAAATGCAGATTTACAAGTAATTTTATTAGATGATGCCTTCCAGCATAGAGCCATAAAACCTGAACTTGATATCATCCTGACGACCTTCCAGCAACCATTTTTTTCAGACTATCTTCTGCCTTCCGGAAGACTTAGAGAATGGCGAAATGCCTATAAGAGAGCGGACATTCTGATAGTAAGTAAATGTCCTCAAAATCTATCCGAAGAAACGAGGCAAGATTTTGTAAAAAAAATAAATCCACAAAAAAATCAGCAAGTTTATTTTTCCTCCTTCAAATATGGAAAGCCCTACCATTTATTTAATCCTGACATTAAATGGTCATCAGATAGACTTCCAAGTGTTTTATTAGTAACGGCTATTGCCTCTGTTCAATATTTAGAGGAATATTTAAAACCAAGAACCACAACATTAGTGCATCAGGTGCATGAAGATCATCATTATTTCACTCACTACGAAATAGCACAACTTCGAAAAAAACTAGATGAAATGGATGGTGCTCAAAAAATCATACTTACCACAGAAAAAGATGCTACACGCATGTGGTTACATAAGGATTACATTGAAAAAGAGAACCTTCCTATATTCGTATTACCTGTAGAAGTTGCATTTCATGGAAAAGATGGGGAGCATTTCTTAGAGCAAATCAAGCAAAGTTTATTAACTTTTCAATCCTAACCACCTTATTTTACCTCAACTAAAAAGGCAAAACGTACGAACTAATTCGCACGTTTTGCCTTTTTTATAAGAACGGATTAAACCTAAGCCCGAAAAATACGATGATTATCGGTTTCCTCCAGGACGTTTCCAGCGTACGGGAGGAGCAGGTTCTTCTTTTAATTTCACTCCTTTAGTCTCCAATAATTTAAGGGCTTCCTGAACAGCTCTCTCTAATTGAGGATCCTTACCTGCTAAAACAGCCGCGGGATCTTGCAATACTTCAATGTCAGGAGAAATGCCTTCCCCCTCCACTGCCCAACGACCATCTGTATCAAAAAATCCACCTCTCGGAGCAACCATCCTGCCTCCATCTAAAAAACGGGGTGTATCCCAGGTGCCTACCAGACCACCCCAGGTGCGCGTTCCAATTAAAGGGCCAATCATTGATTTTTTGAACATGTAAGGCAATAAATCACCACCCGAACCGGCACGCTCGTTAATAATCATCACTTTAGGGCCGAAAATTCCTGACATAGGTGTGGTAGAAACAGTATGGCCATCCACTCTATTATTGAAATAACCCATTAAAGGTCTGTTCATAACATCGACCATATAATCGGCCGCAGATCCACCGCCGTTATTTCGCTCATCAATGACCGCTCCCTGTTTGTCCTGCTGTCCAAAATAATACCTGTTAAAATAAGTATAACCAGGCTGTCCAGTATTTGGAACATAAACGTAAGCCAGTTTCCCATTGGATAAAATATCTACTTTGCGTCTGTTTCCCTCTACCCATTCTCTCAATCTTAATCCTGCTTCATTGGCAATTGGCGTTACCTCCACCACTTTTGATCCCTCCGTCGCAGGCGTTGAATTAATTCGAATTTGGGTTAAACGACCCACTGAGCCAATTAATAATTTATGTGGATTATTGTCAAAACTGAGCTTTTGCCCGTTAATTTCTATTAAATAGTCCCCTTCTTTAACTCCCAGTCCAGGAATAGCCAATGGAGCTACTAAATCGGGATTCCATTGCTCACCTGTCAATATTTTTTTAAACCTAAAACCAACACCTGTCCATTCGTAGTCAACACCTAAAAGTCCAACCTCCTGATTATTCAATGTAGGAAAATCGCCTCCACTGGTGTAAGAATGGCCTACTGAAACTTCACCCCCTAAAATATCAACAACATAATTTAAATCGGTCCTATGCCTGACATGCTCAACCCATGGTTGATACCACTCATAAATTTTATCCCATGGTGCCCCGTGCACATTATCAACATATAGAAAATCTCTTTGAAACCGCCACCCCTCTTTAAATATTTGTCTCCATTCTGATGTCGGGTCTATTTTCATGCCCATATTAACATTCAATTTTCCATCTCCAACCTTACCTGGTAACTCTGACTTAATAATACCCCAGGTACTTCCAGACTGATAAAGAAGTTGTTTTCTATTTTGTGAAATGGCTATGTTACTAATACCACCCATTAATAAATCCGTTTTGCGCGTATTAAAAATGAATCTATGGATATTTAATAGCGGACTGCCTTCCGTATTTTCGGAATAAATAATACTGCCACCTACCCCAGGATACAAATGCTGGAATGATTTTTTAGGCAAATTTAATGCGACAACACGTTGCTGAATACCGTTAAAATCGATGTTAATCATTTTCGATTTCACCGATTTATCTGTCGAATCCTTTGTTGATTTTTCTTCATCGCTTTGAGGTAATAAAGGTGATTTTCCAGCAGCAGAAAGCACCGTTGCATAAATAGCTCTCGACACAGGTTTATCGTAAGAAGTCATATCAAGCCAACCAGAAGCGACACCAAAATCGGTGCTTGCTAAGAAAAACAACCATTCACCTCCCTCATCCCATACAGGATCAATCGCGTCGGCCAAAGGATCGGTTATTGCTTTGGTCATGCCCGACGTTAAATCATAAACAAAAATAGAACGAAGCTGATTGGATAAGCGGCGGGCATAAGCGACCCATTTCCCGTCGGGAGACCAAACGGGGAGTAAACTCCTGTCTGGATTTGCGTAGAGATCTGCATCTACTTTTTTCAGTAGTCCTTTTTCAGTATCATAAACATATAGCGAATAATCTTTATCTGTAAATGCAATATGTCTATTGTCAGATGACCACACCGGGTAAAAGTAAAAAGAAGGGGTATTTAATTTAATTGATTTTTCAATAGTACCCAATTGATCAGCGACGATCAGTTGATATTCACCAGATGCATCAGAAAACCAGGCTATTTTCTGACCATCAGCAGACCAGGAAGGATAACGATCGGCGACGCCAGGAGAATTGGAGATATTACGCCAGGAACCATTTTCCTTAGGAGCTGTAAAAATTTCCCCTCTATATTCGAAAAGCGCTCTTTGCCCTGTTGGCGAAAGAGAAGCATTCGTTAACAAGTCCGGTTTTATCGTTTCCCAGCGAGGCATAGACCAGGTAAAATCGCCTTTAACCTCAATATTTAACTGGGTTGATTTTCCTGTTAATGGATTCAACAGATGTAAATAGCCACCTTGTTCATATACTATTTCATCGAGTCCCGCGTCCAGACTTTTTACGTCGAAGTCTTTATGAAAAGTATGTTGTTTAACTTGTTTGGATTTACGGTCATAGCTCCAGATATTATTTGCAAAATCTCTTTCTGAAAGAAAATAAACGTAATCATTTAACCAAACAGGATCTGTGTGTCTTTCCCTGTTTAGTTGAGGCGTTTGTTCTAATTTCATAGTTGCGAGCTCAACAATCCATATAGGAAGTGCCTGTCCGCCTCTATAATTACGCCACTCAGGATCCCAGAAGGTGATAGGCATAAAGGCTGCAAATTTCCCATCGGGAGAAATTTCCCCAAAAGAAGCCTGAGGAATACCTAAATCTTTTGGCCAGCCACCCTCTTTATCAACATAAAAGAATTGATTAATTTTAGTTGGCATCCCTGCGGAACCTGAGCGAAAAAGCACCGATTTCCCATCGGGAGACCAGCCCTGAACCAGATCTTCTCCTGGATGCCAGGTCAATCTTTTCGGTTCACCGCCTTCGGTGGGAATCACATAAGCGTCAACATTGCCCGCATATTGAGCTGAAAAAGCGATCCATTTTCCATCAGGAGAAAAATGCGGAACGCTCTCACTTCCTTCGTGGGAAGTTAATCGACGAGCCGCACCACCATTTTTTTGAACAATCCAAATATCATCGGCATAAATGAAAGCTATCTGATCCTTACTGATTGTTGGTTGTCTTAACAACCTGGTTCCTTGCGAAAAAGCGGTTGTTTTTATGCAGATTACACCCAATAAGACCCAAAAAATGGGCGTAATCATTTTTAATAAATTATTTTTCATAAACATTTTTTTATAAAATTAATAAATCATTGGTTAAGTATCAGGATATCTCCTTTTGAAAGATTAAAAACGAGCATCTCCCCTTCCTTTAAATATGAAATAGACGACTTAAAAGGATTCTGATCAAAAGGATTTTTAATTTTCAAAACTTCAGAAACAGTTGCCTCAATTTGAACCTTCTCCACCTTTCCACCCATCAGATTTGCCGAAACCAGAAAGGCACCTTCTGTCCGCATTTTGTTAAATGAAACGGTCTTCCAGGATGGCGGAATAGCAGGAAAAAGATGTATAAACCCCGCATGGCTTTGCAAAAGCATCTCTTGAAGTCCTGCAGCAAAGGCAAAATTTCCTTCCAAAGTAAAAGGACGATAGGTAAAAGTAGAATATCCTAGTTTTGATTGATCCCCATTGGCATGAAAACTATTTTTCAAACAAAAATGAGAAGCAAAAATGCGTAATGCCTCAGCAGCACCTACGCCATCTAAATTTCTGGCTTTTAGATTTCCTAACCAGGCAAATGAATAGCCACAGTACTGACTTGAGCCGTATTTATCTAGGGTATTTATGGTGTTTTGAATTATTTCTTTATCCTTTACTCCATTAGAATAATCAATGATACCCAAAGGATGATAGGCCAACAAATGTGAAAAATGCCTGTGAGAGGCATCGTAAGGAAATCCTTTGGCAAAAGTTAATCCCGTTGAATCGTCTACATCTAATTCGCCCCATTCCCCTTCTATTTGCTTCCATTTTACAGCATCTTCCGATTTATTTAATGCGGCGGCCAGTTCAGAAGTTTTAGAAAAGAGCCATTTTACCAAAGCAAGATCA
>Ga0114975_10000052_pt1 | contig 76550 bp, 56 predicted proteins | sample S_130626_EF_Meta_FD_87031 | JGI IMG/M metagenome (GOLD analysis project Ga0114975, IMG submission 87031) | Freshwater microbial communities from Lake Simoncouche, Canada to study carbon cycling - S_130626_EF_MetaG | ecosystem: Environmental > Aquatic > Freshwater > Lake | place: Lake...
CATTTTCTTGCTTTAGAAGCTCAGAAAACTGATTTTGAATTTATTGATAAAATATATTCTCCCACTATAAAATCAGTTTCTTTTCATCCTCAGGGAATGGGAATTGCTATACCTGTTTCAGATGTTGAAGGAAATATTCCGTTATTATTGACCTTCGACGAACTGACAAATGATGTAAAGCGATATACTTATAAAATCATACATTGCGATTTTGACTGGCATCCTTCGGAGCTAATGGAAATGGAATATATCAATGGTTACCCTGAAGATAATCTCCAGCAATATGCTTTTTCTTCTAAAACGACCATTTCTTATGTTCACTATGAGTTGATTCTTCCAAATAAAGCGACAAAATGGACAAAATCTGGAAATTACCTTTTGGTCATATTTGAAGATGAAGACGAAAAAATTCCATTTATCACCAAAAGATTTGTCGTTATTAATAATCTTGTTCAGATAGAACCGAAGTTAGTCATTCCTACGAATGCATCTTTATATCGAACTCATCAGGAAATTGATTTTGTGGTTAACCATCCAAAACTACTTATTCGTCAGCCCGCACAAGAAATAAAAGCGGCTGTTGTACAAAATGGACAATGGCAAAATGCCCTGACTGGAATAGCCCCGTTTAGCTTTAGAAATCAACAAATCATCTTTGATTATCAGGGAAAAATAGTTTTTCCTGGTGGGAAGGAATTTCGTCCTTTAGATTTACGCTCCCTTTGGCAGCGAACAGGACAAATGGCTGATTTAATTAGAACGAGAACGAGTACCGAAGTGATTCTTTTTAAAGATAGATTAAGGGGGGAAGAACCTTATTTTCAAAACAAGGACATTAACGGTCAGTTTTTTATAGAAACCCAAGACCAGAACAACCAATTAGCAGCTGACTACGCACAAGTGTTATTTAATCTGAATACCATAGAACCATTTTTTGATAAAGATGTTTTTTTATTAGGTTCTTTTAATGACTGGAGTCCCTCCCCTGAATATAGAATGATTTATAATCCTGAAGAAAAGGGATATATTTTAAGAAAACCATTTAAACAAGGTTTTTATAATTATTCTTTCGCAACGAGAGCTAAAAAGCAGGAAAAATTAGATTTTATGGAAACCGAAGGAAGCTGGTATGAGACAGAAAATGAATATCAGATATTTATTTATTACCGGCCTTTTGGAGCACGTTTTGATGAAGTAATAGGTTATCAGGTTTTCAATTCAAACAGATAGCCAATCTTTTTAATCAGTTCATCCATAAAACAATCCTTTTCATATAAAAATTCAGGCTTCATTCTAATTGTTTCTCTAAGTTTGCATCTAAATATAAATTACACACGAAATGTTATTTCTACGTTTTTCATTTATTCTTTTGTTCCTTGGTGGGTTATACTCTGTTAAGGCACAAAATCGATGGTCTTTGCAAAAATGTGTCACCTATGCCACAGAAAATAGCTTAGCCATTAAACAGTCTATAGCTCAAATTCGCAATGCGGAATTAACGCTCAAGCAGAATCAATTATCAAGATTGCCCAATTTAAACGCCGGCGCGAGTGGTGGATATCAATTTGGTAGAACCATTGACCCTACAACCAATAGCTTTGCTTTGGAGGGGATTGGATTTAACAGCTACTCCTTAAGCACTGGTATTCAGGTATTTGGTGGTGGCATCATCAAACAAAATATCCTAAGAAGTAAATATGAGCTGGAAGCTGGGAAATTAGAGGCACAAGCGACCGAAAATGATTTAGGACTTCAGGTTGCAGCCGCTTATTTAAATGTTCTATTAGCTGACGAACAATTAGTTATAGCAAAAGCCAGGTTAAACCAGTCTCAAAATCAACTAAATCAAATTATCCGATTTATTGAGGTTGGTGCAAGACCTATCAATGAAAAGTATGATTTTGAAGCTTCACTGGCCTTAGATCAGCAGGCATTAATTGAAGCAGAAAACTTCCTTATCAGATCCAATTTAATATTAAGGCAGTTTTTACTTATTCCAGATGGAACCCCATTTGAAATAGAAAAACCTGAAATTAAAGTACCTGAAGATATAGATGTAGATGGTATTTCTGCCAACGAATTATTTGTGGGTGCTGTTGATATTTTACCACAGGTTAAGGCAGCTGAAAAGAGATTACAAGCTGCTGGTATTGGTATTTTACAAGCTAAAGCCAGTTTGTTACCTACCATGTCATTATTTGCCAGTCTTCGTTCCAATTTTTCGAATCAGGCCAGAGATATTACGGGATATAACGCTGTTAAAGTTAAACAAAACGTATTCATTAACAATATCCCTGTCGCTTTAGAAATAGAGCAAAATATACCAACTTTTGCAAAAAAAACCTATATAGATCAGATTACTGCTAATTTTGGTCAAAGTCTGGGGCTTCAACTAAATATCCCCATTTACAATAACAAACAAGTACGAATAAACATAGAAAGAGCCCAATTAGGGGTCATTTCCAACGAAGTCGCTAAAGAACAAGCACGTCAACGACTAAGAACGGATATCGAACAAACCTTAACTGCGGTCAGAGCTTCCCAAAGAACTTTACAAGCTACCAATTTATCTTTAAAAGCATCTACTGCAGCATTTGAAAATGCACAAAAAAGATATGAACTCGGTGCCATTAATTCTTTGGAGCTAAATACAGCGAGAACTAATATGGAGAGGGCAAAATCAGATAGGATTCGAGCCAGATTCCAACATTTATTTAACCTAAAACAAGTGGATTTCTATCAGGGAAAACCTATAACCTTGGAATAATTTGAAACAAAAGAAAAGCTATTCGTTATGATAATTAAGAAAAGAAAAAACCTTTGGATTTATATTGCAGTTGCTGCCGTTTTAGTACTCATTGGAGCTGCATATTTCAAAAGTAAAAACAGACAAGTAGGTGACAAAATCGCACTGGAAGAGGCACAAATAAGAACCATCGAAGAAAGGGTTTCCGCCAGTGGTCGTATTTTCCCTATCGTAGAGGTGAAAATTAGTTCAGATGTCTCTGGAGAGGTTGTTGAACTATATGTGCAGGAAGGTGATTCTGTTATACAAGGTCAAATTCTTGCTAAAATTAATCCAGATGCTTATGTATCGCAAGTAGAACGTGGTGTTGCTTTTGTGAATAGTTCCAAAGCACAGGCAGCAAATAGTCGTTCTCAAATAGAAAATATTAAAGCTCAAAGAGAACAGATTACTGCTCAATTGGATAATGCCAGAGAAATTCATAAGAGAAATGAAAAACTTTTCAAGGATGGCGTCATTTCAAATGCTGATTTTCAAGCCTCTCAATCTAATTTAAAATCTTTAGAAGCTAATTTGCGAGCTTCAGATGCTGGTATCAGATCATCACAGGATGCTGCCAGAGGAGCTGATTTTTCAGTGGCAAGTGCTGAGGCATCTTTAAAAGAATTAAGAACTAGTTTGAATAGAACTACCATTGTCGCTCCTGAAAGTGGTATAATCTCTTTATTAAATATTGAGAAAGGAGAAAGAGTCGTTGGAACTATTCAAATGACTGGTACAGAAATCATGCGTATTGCTAATTTAAATGCCATGGAAGTACGGGTAGATGTCAGTGAAAATGATATTCCAAGGGTTAAATTAAATGATGAGGTTTCTGTGGAAGTAGATGCTTATTTAGGTAGAAAATTTATTGGAAAAGTAAGCCAGATTGCTAATTCTTCAAAAAATTCTTCGTCTCTTGGAGGTGCTGCGGCGCTTGCAACGGACCAGGTAACCAATTTTGAGGTAAGAATTAAAATTGAGCCACAATCTTATGCCGATTTGATTACGCCTCAAAGAAAGTATCCTTTCCGACCAGGTATGTCCGCAGCGGTAGAAATAAAAACGACCATTAAAGAAAATATTCTAACCGTTCCAATTCAATCAGTTACCACTCGTGAAAAAGAAGGCGTTGTAAAAAAACAAACCAAGTCAGGGGAAGAAGAAACTACTGTTGATAAAAAAATAGATCAACTTCGCGAGGTTGTTTTTGTCTATGAAAAAGGGGATACCATTCAAATGAAAGAGGTAAAAACCGGTATTCAGGACGATTCCTACATAGAAATTTTATCAGGTTTGAAAAAAGGAGCAAAAGTGGTTTCAGCTCCATATTCATTAATTTTCAAAAAATTAAAACAAGGAGATAAAGTGATTGTAGTAAAAGAGGAAGAACTTTTTACTATTGAAAAATAATTAATCTCTTTGATATTTGACGAACATCATGTCAAAATCAATTGCTCTTGTTTTGTTCGTAAAAAATGCCAGGCGCGGTCATGTGAAGACGCGCCTGGCTTCTTTTTTAGGGGATGAAATGGCCTTAAAAATATATCTTGCCCTTTGTGAAAGAGTACGTGACGTGTGTCTGCATTTTCCAGGAACTTGCTATGTATATTATAGCGAGTTTATCCCTGAGGAAGAAGATATTTGGTCAGATAGTTTTTTTATAAAAAAAACACAATCTACCTCCCCCGATTTAGGCGAAAGAATGAAATCAGCCATTACTGACCTATGTCCAAGCTATGAATCAGTCCTGCTTCTGGGTACAGATATTCCACATCTAACGATTGATATTCTAAAAGATGCTTCTCAAGCACTAAATGAAAATGAGTTGGTTATAGGTCCATCGTTAGATGGCGGGTATTATTTAATTGGAATGAAAGAAACTCATGAATTTTTATTCGACGATATGATTTGGAGTGTTGATACGGTATTAGATGAAAGTATTCAACGAGCCATCAAAAACAAACTGTCTTATCATTTATTAAAACCATTACCAGATATAGATACTTTTGAAGACTGGAAGAAATATGGCTGGTTTTAAACTTCTCATCAGGCCTTATTTTCCTTCTCCTTGGTAAGTAAAATCTTACCAACTTTTCTTGTTTTATCAAAATTATTATCGATAATTTCCTGCCAGTAGCCCTCCAGATTTTTGGTCCAAATATCTCCTTTAAATCGAAGTTGATATTTCCTGAAAAAAGAATTTTCAGTTGTTTCCGGAGATTTTATCATCGATGTTTCTTCTATTATAAAAGAAAGATCCTGAAAAAGATACCCGCTTATATCCATTTCCACTTTTCTTTTATCAGGTGTTACCAGGTAGCTTCTACCTGTTATTTTTCTTCCTTCAATACGCAGGAAAATTTCAAAAGGATAACCATAATCGCTGTGAATACCAAAAGTGTATTTACCTTTCCAAGATCCCGCCAAAAATTCCTGGCCATAAAGATTACTGTCAAATAAAGAAAAAGAAACTAAAAAAAGAAAAAGAAAAAAGGATAATCGATTTGAAAAGGAATTATTCATAAAAGAATAAAAAATTTATTTTTCACAATTAAAACTCAAAGTACCAAAGTAATGTTTTTAACCTAAATTGCATTAAAAATTTTATCACAAAAAATAAAAAACGATGTATCCAGCAGATTTAGTTCGTCCCATGTCAGAAGAATTAACACTCAATGGCTTTAAAGGATTAACAACCCCTGAAGAAGTGAAGGAGCTTCTTGAAAAAAACGAGGGAACCGTTTTATTAGTAGTAAATTCCGTTTGCGGATGTGCTGCAGCGAATGCCAGGCCAGGCGCCAGAATAGCTGCCCAAAACACGAAAAAACCAGATGTTTTTGCCACTGTTTTTGCAGGTGTTGATGGGGATGCTGTTTCTACTGCCAGAGAATTTTTACTACCTTATCCTGCATCCTCTCCTTCTATTGCGTTATTTAAAGATGGCAAATTAGTCCACTTTTTAGAGAGGCACCACATTGAAGGTAGATCTGCCCATATTATAGCAGACAATTTAAAAATGGCCTTTGACCATTTTTGTTAACATAGTTGGATTAAGGAGCCAATCGCTCCTTAATCCAACCGTTTTCAACTTGTTCGTAGACAATACGATCATGAAGTCTGCTTCTTCTCCCCTGCCAAAATTCAATTTTCGAAGGAATAATTACGTATCCACCCCAATTATCTGGTCTGGGAACCATATTTCCCTCTGGATATTTTTGTCTTAATTCTTCAAATTTATCTTCCAAAAACTTCCTGTCAGGAACTCTTTTTGATTGAGGTGATGCAATAGCACCTAACTGACTGAGGTAAGGCCTTTGTGCAAAATAACTGTCGTTTGACTCCTCACTCAATTTTTTAATTTCACCGTCAATTCTGACTTGTCTTTGTAAGGGTAACCAGTTAAAAACTACCGCAACGAAGGCATAATTTTCCATCTCTGTTGCTTTTGCACTTTCATAGTTGGTGAAAAATTCAAATCCAGTTTCCGACAAACCTTTTAGTAAAACTACTCTTGCGGCAGGTTTTCCCGATGTTTGAATGGTTGCTAATGTCATTGCATTTGGTTCAGGAACCATCGCATTGACGGCTTCTTCAAACCAAACAGCAAATTGTTTAACTGGATCGCCATCGACCTGAGCCTCATCGAGAGAATGAGCGGTATAATCTTCCCTCAATGCAGCCAGTTTTGAAGATATCTCTTTCATTTTTATTTCTTTTCCTGGCTTCCAAAAACCTTTTTCAATAAATCTGAAGTTCTTGCAGATACATCAGTCCTAATTTTTTTCTCCTTCACTTGCACCAGAGAAAACATGCCGTCAATTGACTTTTCCGTTACATATTTATCCAATTCTGGATTCACTTTTTGAATCAAAGGTATTTTATTATAAGCAGTAACAGCTTCTCTCCAATACGTTCTCGCATTGACCGCGTCAAGTGCTTTTGCAATAACGGGTAAAAATTTCGATGTCAAAGCCGTATCTGTTTTAGTCTCTAAATATCGAGTTGCAGCATCTTCGTTGCCTTTCAAAATACCAATGGCGTCTTGAAATGAAAGTTCCTTAATTGCCTGAATAAAAATGGGACCTGCTTCCTTGGCAGCTAATTCTGCTGCCCGATTAATACGAAGAACTAATTCAGTTTCCACTTTAGTAAATCCTGGGATATTTTTTAATTTGTTTGTTACTTTTTTAGCTTCTTCTGGTAGCAATATTTTATAAATACTGGCATGATACCCGTCTGTAGCGGACAAACTTTTAACAGCTTCCCCAACGCCCAGTTCAAGTGCCTCTTTTAAAGCAGTGCCAACTTCCTGATTATTTAGCGGTACACCCGTTGTTTTAGATAGACCAGACTTAGCCTTATCTAAAATATTTTTTAAAGTTTGTGCCTCAATCTTTGAAACTGAAAAAGACAATGCGAATATTAAGATAAATGAATTTAAAAAATGTTTAATTTTCATGCTTTATTTGTTTAGTATTTATAACGCAATTAATTAGAAAAATGGTTTACTTTACTTTGTGTTTTTTAATTTTATTTCGTTTTAACAGGAATAGATTGACAGGCTGGATACCCATAGTTCTCCTTTTATCCTTTACATTTATTAAAAAAATGGATGCACAAAAACTGAGACCACGAGAATATGGTATTCCTTTTGGTATATTGCCAACAGGGGATAAAAATGCCATTCAAGATGTATCCGGTGTCTTAGTTGGTCATGTTACGCTGGATAATGGAAATCAAATACACACAGGAGTAACTTCCATTTTACCTCATGGCAGAAACCTGTTCCAGGAGAAGGTGCCTGCTGCGATTTATATAGGAAATGGTTTTGGAAAATTAGCTGGTTTTTCACAGGTAAAAGAATTAGGCAATCTGGAAACACCTATTCTGTTGACCAATACCCTTCAGGTTTCCACTGCCATGGAAGCAATTATCACCCATACTATTTCCCAAAATGGAAATGAACATATTGGCTCTGTAAATGCCGTGGTTGGAGAAACGAATGATGGTGCATTAAATGATATTCGAGGAAGACATCTACAGGTTTCCCATTTTTTAGAAGCCATTAAAAAAGCAGATGATACAACCATTTCAGAGGGGAATATAGGTGCAGGAACTGGTACCGTTTGTTTTGGATATAAAGGAGGCATTGGAACATCTTCCAGAAAACTCCCTCTATCATTGGGCGGTTATACTGTTGGTGTTATCACCCAAACCAATTTTGGTGGTGTATTGACAATCTCTGGAGTCCCCATTGGTCAGGAATTAGGCAAATATTATCTTCAGGATGCATTAGCAAAAAGTGACGGTTCTTGTATGATCGTTGTTGCTACAGACGCGCCTATTGACGCCAGAAATTTAGAAAGATTAGCTAAAAGAGCCATTTTTGGTCTTGCGAGAACTGGAGGTATCGCCTCAAATGGTTCGGGCGACTATGTTATTGCCTTTTCAACAGGGAAAGGACTATTATTGGAAAATGAAGCGATAAGTCCCTTATTTTTAGCGGTCATTGAAGCAACTGAAGAAGCTATTATCAATTCATTATTTGCAGCAACCACCCTGTCAAAAGGAGATAAAATGATACCTGAACTACCCATTCAAGAAGTATTACCCCTGATGAAAAAATATCATCGCCTTCAACCGGTAAAAAAATAAAATGGAGAGGGATAATCAACTTGGTATCATTATCCTTGCCGCCGGCAAAGCGAGTAGAATGGGCAAACCTAAAGCACTTTTAGCTTATAAAAATCATTCATTCCTATTAAACACTGTTCATTTAGCTCAAAGTGTTAATCCCAAAGCCACAATAACTGTTTTAGGGCACTATTTTGAACAAATGTCAGCTTATTGCAAGCAATATGATATTCCATACGTGTTGAATGCTGAATATGAAAAAGGAATGAGCACAAGTATAAGATGCGGCTTACATCAGCTTTTATGCCAATTTCCCTCTCTAAATAAAATTTTAATTTTGCTGGCTGATCAGCCTAAAATAGATCCTACTCACCTGTCAAAGATGATGTATAATCTGGATAATGAACCCGTAAAAATGGTTTGTACGTCATATAGCGGTACTTACGGTGTTCCGGCTATTTTTAAACAAGATTATTTTAATGATTTACTGAGCCTTGAAGGAGAAAAAGGGGCAAAAGATCTTATTCAAAAACAGGTATCCTGCAAACAAAATACGGTTCTATGTGAAGAAGGACACATTGACATTGATACCCCCGACGATTATAATCAACTCATACAGCGTGAAAAGTATTCGCTATAAAAATTAATTTGATGCTAAATTTAAAATCAATACTTCTCCTATTCCTTTTAAACATGTCATCTTGCTATTTGAATAGTCAACCCAGCTTATTTAACGATTTTTTAATCAAAGCTGATACTTTAAATAAAAACCGCATTAAAACACTGGTAATCAGCTCATCTATTGGGTATTTAGGTTCAACTATTGGCTTTTACGAGTTATGGTATAAAGATTATCCCCGGGTTGCATTTCATCTCAAAGATGACTGGATTCTTTGGGAGCACGTGGATAAATATGGCCATGCATATTCAGCTTATCAAACTGCCAATGTAGGATTTTCAATGTTTAAATGGGCAGGAATGTCCAATAATAAAGCTGCAATGATTGGCGCTGGAATAAGTATTGCTTTAATGAATACGTTAGAACTTATGGATGGTTTTTCTGAAGGATGGGGTTATTCTCTGTACGATGCTGGATTTAATACCTTTGGAACGACTCTGTTCACAGCTCAGCAACTTACCTGGAAGGAGCAAAGAATTATGTTAAAATGGTCTTCCACCAGACCCAGATATTCCAAAGATCCAATAGCTACGAATGATCCTAAATTTTATGGATCCCAACATTATGCTGCACAAGGACATTATGGAAGATATTTTTGGGAATACGCATTTAAAGATTATAATGCTATGACGATCTGGACCAGTATTTCACCTGGATCTTTTTTTTTGCCTAAAGAAAATAAATCGATACTCAGAAGTTTGTGTGTTTCTGTAGGATTTGGTGGAGAAAATATTTATGGTGCTGCATACAATAATTATTATGATAAAGAAGGCAGAGTTACCTCTATAGGACTACCCAGATACAAGCAATTTTATTTATCCTTAGATATAAATACAGCACTTATACCCACCAAAAGCAGATTTTTAAAAACCATATTTAGCGCCATAAACATCATAAAATTCCCCGCTCCGGCTTTAGAATTTAACACCTTGGGAGAAGTTAAATTTCATCCAATGAGATGGTAGGATGGTTTAATTTTTTCCTACTTATCTAACTGAACTTTACTTTTTAAATGTTGGATTATTCTACCCGCCACATCAACGCCTGTGACGTTTTCTATCCCTTCAAGCCCAGGAGAACCATTGACTTCAAGTATTAAGGGCCCTTTATTACTTCTCAACATATCGATACCTGTAACATCAAGTTTGCAAACCATTGCCGTTTTGATAATCAAATCTTTTTCTTCTGCTGATAAATCAATGGGAAGAGCATGCCCCCCCTGATGAAGATTTGACCTAAAATCATTTACTTTAGCACTTCGTTCCATCGCAGCGACTATTTCCCCATTAACAAGGAAAGCTCTGATATCTTTTCCATTTGCTTCCTTTATAAATTCTTGAACAATCACTGGTTCTTTCAATCGCTGAAAGGCATCTAGGACTGACTTTAAAGCTGCTTGAGATTCCGCCAATATCACACCAGCGCCCTTATTCCCATGCAACATCTTCACAATCATAGGATAATTACCTGGTTTGAAACTCCAATAATCAGGGTCAGATACTTCAGCAGGAAAATAAGTATTAGGCATTGGAATTCCTGCATGAGTTAATAATTGTTGAACAATTAACTTATCTCTTACTTTAATCAAAGCATCTGCATCGACTGTACTTGGAATTCCTAATATATGATATTGCCTAATTAACCTTGCACCTAAATGGGTTGCCGAAGACGCAATTCTTGGAATAATGGCATCAATATCTGAAATTTTCCTTCCCAGATAATATATAACAGGAACGCCGTTTTCAAAAGAAATATCCGTTTTATTATAATTTAAAACTTCAACTTCTATATTATTTTTCAGACAAGCTTGAACTAAAGTTGCCGAAGAATAAACTTTTGGGTACTGGGATAATAAACCAAATTTCATGTTAGGGCTCAAGAAGGAATCAATTTTCTCAAGTTCGCACAAAATACAATTAATTCCCTATCTTGTTAATATTCCTTCCATAACTTCACAAAATTATGAATTCAACACCTATAGAAAGCGCCAAAATAAATGACCCTAAGATTATTCGCGCCTGGGCTTACTATGATTGGGCAAACTCAGCTTTCGCCTTAGTTATAACAACAGCCATTTTTCCGGCATATTATTTGGCTATAACCAATGATACGATTGATTTATTTGGTTTACAAATTCCAAACAGTGCACTCTATGCATTTACCATAACCATTGCCTATTTAATTTTAGCAATTGCTTCTCCCGTGCTGTCGGGTATGGCTGATTATGGAGGCAGAAAAAAACAATTCCTTCTCCTCTTCACCCTAATGGGTTCCATTTCTTGTGCCGGTTTATATTTCTTTGAAAGTATGGATCAGATTTTATTAGGTACTCTTTTATTTTTACTAGGACTTATAGGTTTTGCTGGAGGATTGGTATTTTATAACGCCTATCTTCCTGAAATTGCCAGTCCGGATCAATATGACAGAGTGAGTGCCAAAGGTTTTTCTTTAGGATTTTTAGGTAGTTTGCTTTTATTAAGTTTTTGTTTATTAATGATTCAGAAGCCCGATTTTTTTGGAATGGATGAAGGGACAACCCTTCCCGTGAGATTATCTTTTGTTTTAGTAGGGGTATGGTGGCTGGTATTTTCTTTAAGATCTATAGCTAAGCTTCCTGAAAACAGCATCCGTAAACCTTATGACAATCCTATTAAAAATGGCATAAATGAGTTTCTTTTGGTCTGGAAGTCATCAAAACAATACCCAGAATTATATAAGTTCCTATTTTCATTTTTCACTTATAGTGCGGGAGTGCAAACAATTTTATACATGGCCTCCACATTTGCTGAAAAAGAACTTCAGTTTGAAACATCAGAATTAATCATTGTTATTTTGTTCATTCAACTTTTGGGCATTGTTGGAGCTATAATAGCCTCACGCTGTTCCATGAGATGGGGAAATAAGATTACTTTAATGATTATTTTAATTATATGGACTATTATTTGTGTGGTCGCCTATATGACTTATGTAAAAAGTCATTTTTATTATCTGGCTGCCTCCGTTGGCTTTGTTATGGGAGCTGTTCAGTCTCTTTCCCGCTCTACCTATGCCAAATTAATTCCAAAACAAACAACAGATAATACCTCCTATTTTAGTCTATACGACATTCTTGAAAAAACAGCTATTATACTGGGAACCTTTATTTTTGGAATTTTAAATCAGATTACGGGAAGTATGCGTTTTAGTATTTTATTTTTAAGTGTTATTTTTGTTTTAAGTATCCTTTTATTTTCACGAATAAAAATTAAAAATGAAGTTTAATTTTAACTCTTTTAAGTACGCCAAAGTTATCTTTTTTCTATTATTATGTATGGGCGCCAGCGACCATTTATTGAGTCAAAATGGCGTTCCTTTATATCTGTCAGAACATACCAAAGTTAGTCTTTTAACTTCTTCACCGGGAAAGGATTTATATGCTCAATTTGGCCATAGTGCTATAAGAATTAAAGATACTTTATCTGGCCAGGATTTAGTTTTCAATTATGGTTTATTTGATTTTAATACACCTGATTTCTATGTAAAATTTGTTCGGGGTAAACTACCTTATCAATTGGGCATTCAAAGATTTGATGCTTTTTTAAATGTTTATATTGAGGAAAACAGACAATTACGATCGTTAGAAATTAATCTTTCCGAGCAAGAAAGATTGGCACTAATAAACTTCTTATCTGTTAATTATCTGCCCGAAAACAGAGAATATTCATATGACTTTTTCTTTGATAATTGTGCAACAAGGATAAGGGATATTTTAGAAAATAAGTTTCAGGCAAACTATCCAGATACCAGCCTGGTTAAAAAAGCAACTTTTCGACATTTTTTATCGGAATATGTTGGACAAAACTCCTGGATAAACGTTGGATTTTATTTGATTTTAGGCATACCATCTGATGCTATTGCTACTTTTCGAGATGAAATGTTTCTTCCTGATTATTTGGAAAAACATTTGGAAAATGCAGCCCTGGGTGAAAAAACCTTAGCAAAAAACAAGGTTCAGGTATTATTTCAAAACCAACCGCAAAAAAACGATGCTCAGCTATTTAGTCCTATTTTAATCGCTTGGTTACTTTTTTTCAAAGGCTTGCTTATTACCCTTTTCTTATCCTCTCGCTGGATAAATATTTTTGATAAAGTTTATTTTTCTCTTCTTTTTCTGGCAGGGGTTCTTTTTATTTTCATGTGGCTTGGAACTGATCATTTTGTTACCCATCAAAACATGAACTTATTATGGGCTAGCCCTTTATACTTGTTTATTATTTTTAATGTATGGTCTAAAAAACAAGAGCAATACTTTATTTTGTTTTTACTGGCATCAAATCTATTCCTAATTATAGGCTGGAAATTTCTTCCTCAGGAATTTCATATTGCCATACTACCCTTAGTATTTTTAAATATAATACGATTAACAGATAAATTGTCTAAAAGTATAGGTAAGCCAGTTCTTAATTTTATGAAAATTAAATCCTAAGTTGCATTTAAAAGAACCAGGGATCAAGGAAAAAATAATTGAGGCGTTAAAGAAAAAAATAATGGCACAAAAATGATTAAACCATAAAAATTAGGAACCATTGTACCTTTCCGTCATATTCTGGAAAATTAGTACATTCGTACTTTAAAAAATGTGCCCATGCAAAATAACAGAGAAAATTTAACGACGATAGTCTTCGATTTAGGTGGTGTTTTAATCGACTGGAATCCGAGATATTTATATAAAGAAATTTTTGATGATGAAGAGGCCATGGAATTATTTTTGGCTAAGATATGCACCTCAGAATGGAATGAAAAACAGGATGCAGGAAGAAGCTTACAAGAGGGCACAGATTTACTCATTGAGAATCATCCTCTTTGGGAGAGGGAAATAAAGGCTTTTTATGGTCAATGGGTGAAAATGCTACATGGCCCCATTGATTCCACCGTTAAAATACTCGATTTTCTGGTTAAACAGAAAAAATATAAGTTATATGCCCTAACAAACTGGTCTTCTGAAACCTGGCCTTTAGCCTGGGATTTATTTCCTTTCTTAGATTGGTTTGAAGGTGTATTAGTTTCAGGAAGAGAAGAATTGGCCAAGCCAGATCCTAAGATTTACGCCCTTTTATTTGAACGATTTCAGATAAATCCTGCCGAAGCCCTATTTATCGATGATAACCTCAGAAATGTCAATGCTTCTATCGAGGCTGGCATGGATGCTAAACATTTTACTACTGCAGAAGATTTAAATGCGTGGTTAGTAGAACAGAAAATCATGCCAACTATGATAATTTAATTTAGGAATGACTATATTTAACAAAATTAAAAAAACGTGAAAAAAGCCAATAATCTTACGCTTTACATTATCATTGCCATGGTAGCGGGCATCCTGTTGGGATATACCGTGCATACACAGTCATCCCCTGAATTTATTGAGGTATTTGCAAACCGTATCAAAATATTAACCAAGATATTTTTATTACTGGTTCAGATGATCATTGCTCCCTTAGTATTTTCTACCCTTGTAGTGGGAATAGCAAAATTGGGAGATTTAAAAACTGTCGGAAGAATTGGAGGAAAAGCCATGTTATGGTTTATTTCTGCCTCACTAACGAGTTTAATGATTGGTATGGTTTTAGTTAACATACTAAAGCCTGGTGTTGGTATAGATTTAGACAATGCCGATGCTTCTGCCGCCGCCGACGTAATTAGCAAAACACAGGTTTTCTCTTTAGAAAATTTTGTCGTTCATCTTTTTCCAAGAAGTATTTTTGAGGCTCTAGGCCAAAATGAAATTTTACAAATCGTTATTTTTTCTATACTTTTTGGTGTAGCTACTGCTGCATTGGGGGAAAGTGGGAAAGTAATTGTAAAAGGACTGGATGCTGTGGCTCATGCTATTTTAAAGATGGTTGGATATGTCATGAATGTTGCTCCATTAGGTGTTTTTGGTGCTATTGCAGCTGTGATTGCTACTAAAGGATTAGGTATATTTTATTTTTATGGAAAATACATGGGATTTTTCCTCATAGGTATCGGCGTTTTGTGGATTGTCCTCTTACTTTTTGGAAAGTTGTTTTTAGGGAATCGATTACCTGGTTTGCTAAAACGCATTGTTCAACCAATAATCATTGCCTTTAGTACTACGAGTAGTGAGGCTGTATTTCCCAAACTAACGGAAGAGTTGGAAAAGTTTGGTTGTAAGGACAAAATCGTTTCTTTTATATTACCCTTAGGTTATTCCTTCAATTTAGATGGAAGCATGATGTATATGACCTTTGCAAGCATTGCCATTGCTCAGGCTTATGGTATTCATTTAGATTTTGGAACTCAACTTACCATGTTATTGGTATTAATGTTAACAAGTAAAGGCATTGCTGGTGTACCCAGAGCTTCTTTGGTTGTCATCACTGCTACTTTGTCTATGTTTAATATTCCACCGGAAGGAATCGCTTTGATATTACCTATTGATCATTTTTGCGACATGTTTCGTTCAGGTACCAATGTTATTGGAAATGCCTTAGCGACAACCGTCATTAGTAAGTGGGAAGGAGAATTAGGTCCCGAACAAGAAACAACCATTTAAAAAACCAATTGGTATATTCCATATTTCGTTTTACATTTGTCAAAAATTAAAAAACATGGAAACTGTTAAAGATACAACTAAAAGTGATTGGGTAATTTTCCTGATTTCTCTTGCTGGAATGATTGCACTACTTGCTTATGCAGATGAGTGGTTTTGGTTGGCATTACCATTTGTTTTAACTTACTTCGTTAAGGCGTTGAAGTTTATGTAATATTTAGCACACATTCAATACCCATTTTTTCTAACTTTCTGATTAAATGGGTATTGGCATGTACTTTTTTATCCTTCATGGAAAATGAGACTTTACTCCTTGATGATAATTCAATGACGTCTATTTTTACTGGATGAGTTCCTTTTTCGCTTTTTATAAGATTTTCTAAATCACTAATAAGAGAGGCATTGATTCCCTCTAAAGGAAGTCGTAGCGTTAAGTTCTTAGTAAGTTTAGTCGCAACATCTTCTAAAAGCGTTACTTCCAGCAACTTAAATTCCATAACCTGGTCTCTCCAGCCTTCTTGAAATTTACCTTTTACGAAAACAGTCATACCTTCATCTAGCAGAAATTTAAATTGTTGGTATTCCGTACCAAATAATCTAAATTCAAACATCCCGCTGAAATCACTGATTTCAAAAACGCCCCAGCCATTTCCATTTTTAGAAACTTTATGAGAAACTTTAGAAACTAATCCTGCCAACAAAACGAAGGGTCTTTGTTGATGATTTGCAACGACATCTAATGAACAAGTCGTGAATTGTTTGATTTCATAGTGATAGTCATCTAAAGGATGACCACTGATAAAAAAACCGGTAACTTCCTCTTCCCTTCTTAATTTTTCTAAAAGATTCCAATCTGGAACCGGGGGGAAAACAGGTTCAGGAATCATTATTTCTTGCGTGTCTGAAAACAAAGATAAACCACCTCCGGCTGCACCTTGCCTTACTGCCTGTCCATACCTCATAGCATGTTCGATGAGCGATTCGTATTTATCAGAAGGTGCGAAATATTGAGATCTAAAGGTATCATTACATTCATCGAAAGCACCAGATAAGACCAAGCTTTCAACCACTCTTTTTCCAACTGCTTGAGATGTCATTCTTCTCATAAAATCAAAGAAATCGGTAAAACTACCTACTTTTGATCTTTCATTCAAAATCTCTTCCACAGGACCTTCGCCCACTCCTTTTAAAGCAACGAGTCCAAAACGCACTGCGCCATTTTTGTTAGCCGTAAAATCTGCTCCACTTTCATTGATATTTGGCCCTAAAACAGGTTGACTCATTCTTCGGCATTCTTGTAAAAAGAAGGTGACATCTGAAATATTTCCTTTATTATTGGTAAGCACTGCAGCCATAAATTCAGCAGGAAAATGAGCTTTCAAATAAGCTGTTTGAAAGGCCACAAAGGCATAACAAGTTGAATGAGATTTATTGAAGGCATAGGAGGCAAAGGCTTCCCAATCACCCCATATCTTCAATAAAATATCCTCAGGATGACCATTCTCTTTACCACCACTTAAAAATTTAGGCAACATCGTATCAAGCACCGATTTTTGCTTTTTACCCATGGCCTTTCTTAAAACATCTGCTTCACCTTTGGTGAATCCTGCCAATTTTTGAGAAAGTAACATTACTTGCTCCTGATAAACGGTAATTCCGTAGGTATCCTTTAATATTTCTTCCATAATTGGAAGATCATAAGTAATTTTTTCTCTACCGTGTTTTCTACTAATAAAATTGGGAATATAACTTAATGGTCCTGGTCGGTACAAGGCATTCATCGCAATAAGATCTTCAAAAGTAGTAGGTATTAACTCCTTTAAATATTTTTGCATTCCAGGACTCTCATATTGGAAAATACCTACTGTTTCACCCAGTTGAAATAATCGAAAGGTCTTATCATCTGTCAAAGAAATGCTGTCCATGTCTAAATCGATTCCATGATTTAGTTTAATCATTTTAACGGCATTCTTGATAATTGTCAGCGTTTTAAGTCCTAAAAAGTCCATTTTTAGCAGTCCCGCAGACTCAGCCACACTGTTATCAAACTGAGTGACAAGCATACCGCTATCTTTGTCGACTTTAACTGGTACATATTTGGTGATTTCATCGGGGGTAATAACCACTCCACAAGCATGGATACCTGTATTTCGAACAGATCCTTCCAGTCTCTTCGCTGTTCGAATCATTTTCCCAATCGCATCGGTTCCCTTTGCTAAATCTCTAAATTGATAGGCTTTTTCTACCTCCTCATTCCTTAAATCTTCTTTTAATTTGGCATTAATATCCTTTTCTTCCAATACTTTCGATAAAGTAGCATTGAGTGCATTTGGAAATGTTTTGGTCACTTTATCTACTTCTGCCAAAGGAATTTGCATAACCCTGCCAACATCTCGAAGGGATAATTTAGCAGCCATTGTTCCATAAGTAACAATCTGAGCAACTTTGTTTTTTCCATATTTATCAATGACGTAATCCAATACTTTTTGCCTTCCCTCGTCGTCAAAATCAATATCAATATCGGGGAGGGAAACCCTTTCTGGATTCAAAAATCTTTCGAAAAGTAAATCATATTTTATAGGATCAATATTGGTGATGCCCGTGCAATAGGCAACTACCGATCCTGCAGCACTTCCACGTCCTGGACCAACAGAGACATTCATTTTACGGGCAGCAGACGTAAAATCCTGAACAATTAAAAAATAACCTGGATACCCTGAGTTTTGAATAACTTTTAACTCAAAATCTATTCTTTCACAGAGCGCTGCTGTTAATTCGGGATACCTTTTTTTTGCCCCTTCATAAGTAAGGTGCCTCAAATAAAGATCTTGATCACTAAATTCGGGAGGCATTGGGAAGGCGGGTAATAAGACATCTCGAGCAAGATCTAAAGTATCAATTTTTTCAAATACCTCAACGGTGTTTTCTAAAGCGAAAGGCACATCTTTAAAAAGCGTTTGCATTTCAGCCTTCGTCTTAAAATAAAAATCAGAGGAGGGAAATTGAAAACGGTCAACATCAGAAATGAAGCTATTCGTATTGATACAAAGTAAAATATCATGCGGTAAATAATCCTCCTCATTGATGTAATGAGAATCGTTGGTGGCAATAACTTTAAGGTTAAATTTTTTAGCAAAAGATAATAAAACCTGATTTACATCTTCCTGACTAATCCCAGAGCCATCGATATTTTCCATGCCCCGATGACGCTGTATTTCAATATAAAAATCATCCCCAAAAAGATCAACCCACCATTTGAGTTTATTCTCTGCATCTTCTAAATTTCCTTTTAAAATAGCTTGCGGAATCTCCGCTCCTATACAACAGCTTGTTGCTATTAATCCTTCATGATATTGAAGTAATAATTCTTTGTCTATTCTGGGAAATTTTCCATACAAACCCTCAATAAAACCCAGAGAACAGAGTTTAGATATATTCTCATAGCCAGTCTTATTTTTAGCTAATAAAAGTTGATGGAAACGTTCGTCCTGCTCCCCTTTTGCTCTGGAAAAAGCCCTTCTATGCCTGTCTTGAACCAAATAAAATTCACAACCAATAATAGGTTTAATTTTCCGCTTTTTTGCTTCAGAAACAAATTTGAAGGCACCAAACATATTTCCATGATCGGTCAGAGCAACTCCTAGCTGACCGTCTTGTTGTGCCTTGTCCATCATATCTGCAATTGGCGATGCACCATCTAACAAGGAATACTGGGTATGACAATGCAAATGCAAAAAATCGGACATAAATTATAGTTAAATTTCTATTTATTAAAAAACACCTCGTCTATAAAAATCCAGCCCTTACTCCCCTTTCCTGGATGGAAAGCAGGTAAAACATCTACATTTTTAACTACAACTTTATACCATTTTGCGGGCTTGTTCTTTACTTCTAGAATAACGGCATTAGTACCCACTTCGTTCAAATTTTCTTTCAATAAAGGAGGCAAAACCTGCTTATTTATTAAGGTCATTTTATTCTCTTCATCGCCTCCCCAAAGCTCAACATATTGAGGAGCAAGGATATAACTTTGAACATTGACCCCATAATGAACAGAAACATAACGAATAGCAGGAATATCTTTAGCCTTAAATCTAAACATTGCTTCCATCCTGTTATTCTTAAATCCTAACCAGTTTCCTGCCCTAAACTGATCTATTTTACCCAGACTATTGTCTGATATACTCTGAACTCCTGCCCCAATATACTCAGGTTCAGGCAGCGTCAATAATCGGGTACTGTCCGGTTTTACTCCTTCTTTGAAAAATGAAAAAGAGTATGAAGGACTAGAAATCCAACCCTGTTTAAATACCTTAACCGTTAACGTAACAGGTTTTGAAAAAACAAGCGGCATAGTATAAATTAGACTTGTTAGAGAATCCGGAGTTTTTCCATCGAGCGTATATCTTAATTGGGCGCCTGGCATTGATTTTTTAAATCTGATACTATCTTTTTCCCCCAAAACAAGAGATTTATTTTCTAGAATGGGTCCGTTTAAAGGAAGAATATCATTGGGATTGGGTGAAAAACCAAAATACCATTTAATATTTTTAAACTTCCTTTTAGTTTCCAGATATTCAGCTTCTGTGATATTCGTGTGCCATAAATAAACCTCTTTTAAAGATTTTATTTTAGCCAATAGAGGAATTGATTTTGTGGAAATTTGGGTCCCTGAAAGGCTTAAAACTTCTAATTTATTTAATATCTGTAATTCCTTTATCCCTTTATCAGTAACATCTGTCTGATTAAGAATTAATTTTTCGAGATTTTGAAATACAGATAATTTCTTTAAATCTGAATCCTTTAGTGGCATTTTACTTAAGTTAATCTGTATGATTTGTTCTTTAGCAGCACTCAGTTTATCCAGTTTATTGGGGTCAAAGGATTTGCTAATAAAAAAATCGACTTTAAGTGCAGGTGACTCCCCAGCTATTTGCCTGACTACCGTAAAGGCATCATTCAAATCTTCTAGTTTTTTAGCATTCAGAAAAGGAAATGAATAAACTTTATCTTTAGAATCAACATTTACCAGTTCCTCCTTATCTAAAAAAAGCGGGTGCTTTTCTGTAATTGAGGCTAAAAGGATATCTGTACTTCCTCCTGCATTTATCCAGTTTTTTAAAATTATGATTTCCTGAGGATCAAGAGGATCCTTTCCCCTTGGAGGCATGTGTTTTTTATCTGTAACGGGAAGATCAATACGATTCATCATTTCCTTCAACATGTCATTTACATTTGAATGACTGGCAATCCAAACATTGGAGGTTGTATTAGGATTAGAAGCGAGGATTAAATCCCCTTTTGCCTTTTCTTTTTTATGACAACTCACACATTTTTTTTCTAAAATTGGTCGAATAGCCACCTGAAAATAAGCGGCAGAATCAGATATCTGAACGGGTATTTCCTCTTTATTTGTTGGCCAATTAAGATAATCAGAACCATGTGTTAAAGAACCTCCGGCATGGCCTACAAAAGTCATCAAAGCTAAACCAGCAAATTGGAGATATGTCCAATAGGGTTTGACACGATAAAAATTAGAAAAAGCCCACCAGGAAAACCAAGAAAAGAAAGATAAGGCAACGCCGCTCCAAAGATGATTCTGGAGCATTTCTGCCTCGTAATCTTGTCCTTTAGAAAGAAATAAGCCTACTAACGCGGTAAAAACACTGGTTATTGCTGAAATAGAAAGGGTCAAATCATATATTTCATTAAATGAATCGGCCAAAAAATTCTTTTTCAACAACCATAAAAATATGGACAGACTGGTAATGCCTAAGGGCAAGTGCAATAAAAGTGGATGAAAACGGCCCGTCCAGGTAAGGAAAGTAGGCAGAACCACGTTGTCAGCCGAAAAAGCTAAAAAAAGGAGGAGAAAATTAGCTCCTATGAGGATATTACCTATCCAGGATTTGTATCCCTGCATAAAATGATATATAAAAGTTTATCAGGCAATAATACCAGGAACAACCTTCCCAGCAACATCAGTTAATCTAAATCTTCTTCCCAGGTGTTTATAGATCAATTTTTCATGATCCATACCCATTAGGTGGAGGACAGTGGCATGAAAATCATGGACATGTACTGGATTTTTGACTATATTATATCCAAATTCATCTGTTTCCCCATAGGAAATACCCGGTTTAACGCCTCCGCCTGCCATCCAGATTGAAAAACAGCGAGGATGATGGTCCCTTCCATAGTTATCAGCTGAGAAATTACCCTGACAATAATTCGTCCGGCCAAATTCTCCCCCCCAGATAACCAAGGTTTCGTCTAATAAGCCCCTTTGTTTTAAATCCTGAACCAATGCGGCAGATGCTCTGTCCACATCCATAGCTTGTCCAGACATTTCATTAAACAAGTTACCATGCTGGTCCCAACCTTGATGATATAACTGAACGAAACGAACACCCGATTCTGATAATCTTCGGGCTAGAAGACAATTTGCCGCGTACGTACCTGGAACCATTGATTCAGCTCCATACATATTGACTATATAATCAGGTTCTTTTGACAAATCCATCATTTCTGGAACCGCTGTTTGCATACGGTAAGCCATTTCATATTGTTTTACACGAGACTGGATTTCTGGATCACCAAATTCTTTATAATTCTCATCATTCAGCATGGCCAGTTTATCCAGCATTTTTCGTCTGGTAACCGGATCAACGCCATCGGGATTTTCCAAATATAAAATGGGATCATCACTGTTACTAAATTGAACTCCCTGGTGCACACTGTCAAGGAAACCATTGGTCCATAATTTAGAATAAACCCCCTGTCCGTTACCTTTTCCCCTGGATAATAAAACACAATAGGCAGGCAAATTTGAATTTTCACTTCCTAAACCGTAACTAAGCCAGGCGCCCATACTGGGTCTATTACCTTGTTGAGCACCCGTTTGAAAAAAAGTAAGAGCAGGATCATGATTAATAGCCTCCGTGTGAATTGTTTTTACCACACAAATATCATCTGCAATTTTTGCAATATTGGGAAAAATCTCAGAAATCCAGGTGCCATTTTGACCATATTGATTAAAAGCAAATTTAGAACCCACCAAAGGAAATTTATCCTGCCCAGCCGTCATCCCTGTCAATCGTTGAGCTCCGCGAATTGATGCAGGTAGTTCCTGGCCCATCATTTTATTTAGTAAAGGCTTATAATCAAATGTTTCTAATTGAGAAGGGGCTCCATTCTGAAATAGATAAATAACCCTCTTTGCCTTTGGTGCAAAATGAGGAATGCCAGCCATGATTGAATCTTCCAGTGATTTCGGAGAGAAAAGGTCTTTTGTTAACAAGGAACCTAATGCTACACTTCCAATGCCAACACTCAATTTGCCTAAAAAGTGCCTTCTGGTAACATGTTGTTGATTTTCGAAAAAAGGATTTGACATATCATCAGGTTTTTGAAATAGATTCTTCGAGATTATAAATAGTTAAAATAGTCAAGGCTAATGAGGCCACCGCATTTTTATCTTTTAAATTTCCATGTGGGTATTCTCCTTGATTCAATACCTTCTCTGCTTGACCTGTTTTGTTTGTAAAATATTTATATTGATCCTTATAAAACATCACCAGGGTATTGACCTCATTTAATTTAGCTTTTCTGCATACAATACTCCTAAAAGCAAATCCAATTATTTCGTCCACATCACCTTTGTTATCCTTCATTAACTTTTCTGCAAATACTCTTGCAGCCTCATTTACCATTGGATCATTCAACATAATGAGCGCCTGCAGTGGTGTATTTGTTCTTGACCTGCTTATTTCACACTGATCTCTTGGAGGGCCATCAAAGGAAAGCATAGAGGGAGGAGGAGCCGTACGTTTTATAAAGTTATACAAGCCTCTTCGATAAAGAGATTTACCGTGATCTTGCATATAAGTAGCCAGTTGACCTCTTCCGGAAGTCGTAGCTTCCCAAATACCGTCAGGTTGATAAGGCTTCACGGATGGTCCTCCGACTTCAGGAATAAGAAGACCAGAGGAAGCCAGAATTAAATCTTTAATAAGTTCTGCAGGTAAACGCAATCTTGGCGCTCTGGAAAGCCAGATATTTTCAGGATCTTTTTTAATTTTTTCCTGACTTAAATTTGCCGCTTGTTGATAAGTAGCAGAGGTTACAATTTGTCTCACCAACCGCTTTATATCCCAGTTGTGCTCTTTAAAATCAACCGCTAACCAATCTAACAAAGCAGGATGAGAAGGTAGGTCACCTTGAAGTCCAAAATCACCAGAAGTTTTCACTATCCCTTTACCAAAGAAACTTTCCCAGACTCTGTTAACAAAAACCCTTGCTACCAGTGGGTTTTTATCCTCAAACATCCAGGTGGAAAGTCCTTTTCTATTGGGGCTGTATTTGATTGTATCAAAAGGTAATACTGCTTTGGGCAAGCCAAATCCTACCGTTCTGTCTAGCTGATCATATTGACCTCTTCTCAAAATATGTGTGGGTCTTCTCTGTTTCAAATCCTGCATGACCATTACCGAAACTATCGTGTCCTGAAGATTAATGAATTTAAGTAATTCATTAACCTCTTTTTTTGAAATTTTGATTAATGGAGGATCAGCAAGGGAAGCCAGTGAGATATCACCAACGAGGCCTTTTTCATCCACTTGATTAAAAAAGGCAAATGTTTTATAATATTCTTCTTGAGAAATAGGGTCATATTTATGGTCATGGCACTTTGCACATTCCATCGTTAAACCCAAAAAAGATTTTGAGAAGGTATTTGTCCTGTCTGTGACATACTCTGTTCTATATTCCTCTTGGATAACGCCTCCTTCCTGTGTAATTTTATGATTCCTGTTAAACCCGGTGGCTAAAATGGCTTCCTTATTGTCAGGCTCTAAATAATCGCCTGCAATCTGCCAGGAGACGAATTTTTTATAGGAATAATTTTTATTAAAGGCATGAATCACCCAGTCTCTCCATGGCCACATCGTCCTGTAACCATCGTCCTGATAGCCATGACTATCGGCATAACGCGCAAGATCCATCCAGGAAATGGCCATTTTTTCCCCATAATGAGGAGAAGCTAAAAGCTTATTTACCTCCTTTTTATAATTTTCATCGGAAGCATTTTTTAGAAAATTTTCCTGAACCTTGACATCAGGTAAAAGCCCGGTTAAATCTAAATTAATCCGCTTTAACAACCTTTCCGGATCAGCTTGATCGGAAGGGGATAAACCTCTTTTCTCCATCTCAGCCAACACGAAATAATCAATCTCATTCTTCGGCCATTTCTTTTTTCGAACTTTAGGAATTTCAGGCTTTTGAGGGGTCAAAAAAGCCCAATGTGGCTTATATATAGCACCTTGGTCTATCCATTTTCCTAGTATTTCAATTTCCTCTTCCGTTAATGCTAAATTAGATTTAGGCGGAGGCATTAAAAATTCTGGATCCTTGTCAATAATTCTTAACCAAAGTGCTGATTTATTTCTGTCCTTAGGAACAATAGCATGCATTTTTGGATTTTCCTTTAAACTGACATAAGCACTATCTGCAATATCAAGCCTAAGTCCCGCTTGCCTTGCCTTTGCATCAGGACCATGGCAAGCAAAGCATTTATCCGATAGGATGGGTCTTATATGCAAATTATAATCTACCATTCCATCCAAACCATCTGGATTATTTGAATGGTCTATGCTAAACCAGGTAAAAACAGATAAAATGGCTAAACCTGCACCACCTATAATAATCGATTTATTGTGTAACATCTTTAAAATTATTCTATTGTAATATCTATAAAAATAATCAAATAAAAAATTGAATTGAGATTATCAATAAAAATTATTATACTTGCATATTATTTATAATACATAAATAACTTATTTACAATGTTATGAATTATATATACTTGAAAATTATATCTTTATTTAATGATTTTCAATCTGAAAGCATTTTTTTCTCCGCTCTACTGTGGACAATCCTTTCTTTTTTATTTTTTTTTATTTTTAGACATCAAGTTATTGTTAATTCATCAAAAAACAAACTAAGTTTAAGCTTACTTATCTTCTTTATTTTACATATTTTTTTGCTTTTTAGTCTAACAAGCTGGATTAAATATACCCTGTATTTACCTTCAACGCCACTTGCTCTCGACAATATTTTTAAATTAGGATGGTCGGGATTCCTCACCTTTTTATTACATATAGGCATGATAGTCCTCTATTGGAGATCAGGAATTGAAATGAATAAGCATATTTTGATATTAATACCCAGACAAAAAATTAGAATTATTTTATACTTTATCCTATCCATTTTAACCCTTATACCTTTTTATTTTTCTTCTTTATCAATCCCAATATTAGGAATATTCCTATTCTGTTTCTCTCTTTTCCTCATTTATGACCTTTATTTGGAAGGAGAATATGCCAATTTAACCTGGACATTGACCTGGGTGCTATTTTTTACATTTTTTCATACCCAGGTCATATATAAATTTACTTTAGATAGAGAATGGAAAGAAATGCTTAATCTATCTCAGAAATTATCTTTGCTAGAAGATAAAAGATTAGTTTCGGAATTAACCCTTTTGAAAAACAATAAAATTCCGGGCGAGAGTATTAAAAGAATTTACCAAAACTGGAAAAAAGGTTACATTTCTAATATAGAATATCAAACAAATATAGAAACCGAACTAAATCTATCTCCTTATATATTAACATATTACAAAGTTAGTTATCGCTCAATTCCAAACAAAAAGATTAAATTGGAAAGTGAAAAATTTTTTCTTTCCCCTGATAATGAATTAAGCTATGCCCTTAGGCCTGATATAAATACTGTTTTATTATTTTCATTAAAATCAAATCAATCTAAAAGATTGAGCAATTTAATGGCAGGAAATTTTAAGGATATTCAAAACCTGCCTGATTATGCTGTCTCCATATATTTTAAAAACAAGCTGTTATTTTCTCAGGAAAATGAATCTTTCAAAAACCAAGATATAATTCATTTATCTACTTCAAATTCTCCTATAAAGAGGCTTTCCGCTGAACAAATGAGCTATTCATCAACCAACAAATCGGGTATAAAGGTTATTATATGGAAAAGGCTGGGTGGATATGCGAAGCCTCTGGCTTTTTTCTCATTTACAGCATGTCTTAGTCTTTGTCTTTATTATTTGTACACTTTATTCCTTAAAATTAGCACCAACAGTAGAGAATTAAGTACTACTATAAATTTCAAATCATTAGGAAGTAGTATTCAAAAATCTCTGTTCATCCTTACTTTTTCTTCGTTTTGTATCCTAAGCCTCACCACTTTATTCTATTTCAACAAATCAAGGAAGCTAGAAAATGAAAAAAGGAAATGGGTTTCAGCCCAAGAGATTATTTCTACCTATAAACGCAGATTCCATGGAATGGAGCGTCAGCTTGAATCTATTTCAAAACAACATGGATATGATATAGTATATATTGATGGGGCGAAAAAGCATTTCAAAAGTTTTTCATTTGAATTACCAGGAGGCATTCCGTCTATAAGTTTACCCAAGGATCCATCAAACATTAAAAAAGAGGAAATCACCTGGAGAGAAAGGGATTTATTAAGAATCTGGTATGCAGTTCCAGATTTTAAAGATAAATCAGCTACTGCGTGGATAGGTGTTTATTTCCCAAATGACGAAAAAAATCTTAGTAAAGATGCTATCGATTTTATTGGTGCCATTTTCAGTGGTTACCTATTTTTATTACTGAGTATCTCAGCAATCTCCATCTATATAACGCATTCCCTCACCCATCCACTGGATCAATTAGGGAAGCATTTAGGAAATTTAAAAATTGATACGAGTGAAAAAATAACCTGGCACAAGAATGATGAAGTGGGTCAACTGGTTTATGCCTATAATTCTGCGATTGATGCCCTTTGGGAAAGCACCGAAAAATTACGAAAAACTGAAAGAGAGGTAGCCTGGCGAGAAATGGCCAAACAGGTTGCACATGAAATAAAGAATCCATTAACCCCAATGAAACTAAGTTTACAATATATGCAGCGGGCTGGTAAACTTCAACCGGATCTCATACAGACGCTGCTACCAAATTTAACAACTACCATGATGGAGCAAATAAATACGCTGGATCAAATAGCAACCGCCTTTTCTCAGTTTGCCTCTATGCCCAGTCCAGAAAATATCCCTTTCAATTTGGTAGAACTTTTAGAACAAACCATTGAAATGTACCGTCATCAAATCGATGATGGAAATTGCCTGTCTTGTTCTTTTGAGGAAAGCAATTACCCTATATTTGCAGACAAACATCAGATTCAAAGGGTGGTTAATAATCTTTTAAATAATGCTGTACAAGCAATACCTTTAGAAAAAGAAGGGAAAATCAACATCCGATTGTTTCAATCTTCCGGTCAAAAAGTTCGTCTTGAAATTGAGGATAACGGCACTGGCGTAGAAAAAGAAACGCAACAAAAGATTTTTTCGCCTTATTTTACCACTAAATCTTCCGGAACTGGACTAGGATTAGCCATGTGCAAGGATATTATCGAAAGTGCGGGAGGTGTCATTGGATTTCAATCAACGAAAAACGAAAGAACTTGTTTTTGGATTGAAATGCCTCTTTATAATAAAAATAATCCCTTGAAAAATAAAGAACCTCTCCTGTCCTTCGCATCTTAATCAGGTTATAAATGAACCCATGTTCTATTATTTTGTTAAAATTCAGAACCATTTATACAACTACTTTTTATGGAAATTGGAATTGTGGGTGCTGGAATTGCAGGATTAGCAGCGGCCGTAAGGTCTGCTGTTGCAGGTCATAAAGTAACCGTTTTTGAAGCGAACAGCTATCCTGGAGGAAAATTGACTGCCTTTGAAAAGGATGGTTACCGATTCGATGCTGGTCCCTCCTTATTTACAATGCCACAATATGTAGATGAATTATTCCTTTTAGCTGACGAAAATCCATCCGATTACTTTACCTACACCAGACTCGACCCCGTTTGTAATTATTTTTGGGAAGATGGAACAACTTTAAGTGGCTTTGCTGACAAAGATAAATTCAGCCAAGAAGCTTCTACTAAATTAAACGTACCAAATTCGTTTGTTATAAATAGTTTGCAAGATAGTGCTAATAAATATGAGGCAAACGGTCGTATTTTTTTAGAAAAGTCGCTACATAAATGGTCCACATGGATTAATTTACCCGTTTTAAAAGCACTGTTGAAAATACATAAATATGACTTATTCTCCTCGATAAATAAGGTGAATGAAAGAATAGTAAAACACCCAAAATTGGTTCAGTTATTCAATCGTTTTGCCACTTATAATGGATCAGATCCCTATCGTGCGCCAGGATTATTAACTATAATACCACACTTTGAGCATCATATCGGTGCTTATTATCCGAAAGATGGTATGCACAGCATCACAAAAGCAGTTTATGAATTAGCCTTGCGTTTAGGCGTTATCTTTCACTTTAATGCAAAAGTAGAGGAATTAATAGTTGAAAATAAGCATATCAAAGGATTAAAAACGGCAGACCGTCTTTACACCTTTGATCGAATCATCTGTAATATGGATGTATTTTTTGCCTACCAAAAATTATTACCAAATCATCCAAGGCCTGAAAGAATATTAAAACAAGAAAGATCAACCTCTGCCATGATCTTTTATTGGGGAATTAAAAAAGTTTTTTCCCAACTGGAAATGCATAATATATTTTTCTCTTATGATTATAAGAACGAATTTAATCATTTAAAGGAGGGGAAAGTAGCAAAAGACGTGACTATTTATATCAATATAACAACAAACCATACCCCCACTGATGCACCAGAAGGTTCCCAAAACTGGTTTGTTATGGTCAATGTTCCGAGCCAATCAGAAAATCAACAAAATTTTGACATTCAGGAACTAAAAACTCAAGTTATCTCAAAATTAAGCAATATGCTTGGGGAACCCATAGAACCACTCATAGAAATGGAAGAAATATTGAGCCCTAAAGAGATTGAATCAAGAACTCAATCCCACCAGGGTTCATTATATGGTACAGCATCAAACAAGCCATTATCTGCATTTCTTCGTCACCCAAATTTTTCAAGTCAAATTAAGGGTCTATATTTTTGTGGTGGAAGTGTTCATCCTGGTGGAGGAATACCTTTATGTTTATTATCGGCAAAGATTGCCGTTGATTTATTGTAACCTATCATTTTTCTATTATTATATTTGTAACAAATAAACTACTAAAAATGTCCGCTTTTATCATTCCAGCTGGTATAACCATTGTCACCGTCTTTTGCATGGAACTTGTTGCATGGTTAGCTCACAAATACCTGATGCATGGGTTCTTATGGATATGGCATGAAGACCACCACCAGCCAGAGGTTGAGTCTGATAAATTTTTCCAGAAAAATGATTTATTTTTCCTTGTATTTGCCATACCAAGTGCGGCCTCCTATATCATTGGATTAAGTACGCCTTATATTGGATTGTTATATGTAGGTATAGGCATATCCATCTATGGAGGCATCTATTTTTTAATCCATGATGTATATATTCACCAGCGTTTTTCATGGTTTAAACACCTAGATAATCGCTATTCAAGAGCTATTTTGCGCGCCCACGGTGCGCACCATGCACATACAGGTAAGGAAGCTGGAGAATCTTTTGGTTTATTATTAGTTTCTGCTAAATATTTTTTAAAACGAACAAGGTAAATCTTACCTAAAAAAAACAAAGTGGCCTCTAAATTCCTGGAAGCAATATCGAATACTTTTCAAACTCCTTTGCCAGAAGCAAATGACTTAGATAAGTATTTGGAAGAAATGCTCCCTCATTTAGAGAATTACAGTGAAAATTTAGACGAGGAAGATTTATATCTGGAACACCCCTGGCTCGAATTTCGCGATGATGATTATTTCCATGAGTCTATATTACATTTTTTTAATCCAAATGAGGAATATTTAAACTCAGTTAACGGAGAAGTTTCCTTTGGTTATTGGAGGAAAATGAATCAGGCAAAAAAAATATTAATTGAAAATGGAGAGGGCAAATTGTATGAATTAGCTTTTTTAGACGCTAATTTTTTTATATTAAAAAAACATGGTGATAATAGTCCTTTAGGAAAATCAAAGTATTTATTTTTAGTAAAAGAAGAAGTGGGTAAAAAATTAGAATGGCGCGATGCCATAGAATTATTGCATAGAAGTTATAGGAATGGAAATGGAAATTTGAGCTATGTCATCTTTATCATATTAGCTATTTTGGTTTTAATCATTCTATTAATTTAGGCATAAAAATAAAAAAAGGGATAATTGTGTTATCCCTTTTTTTATTTATTTAACCGTATTTATAGGTCTATTAACTTCCAAAGTCATCAAAAGCAACATTTTCATCAGGAACACCCATATTTGAAAGCATTGTTTGAACTGCAGAAAGCATTAAAGGAGGACCACATAGATAATATTCAATATCTTCTGGTTCAGGATGATTTTTCAAATAATTTTCCAAAACCACATTATGAATAAATCCGGTAAAACCAGTCCAGTTATCCTCTGGCATAGGCTCTGAAAGCGCAATATGAAAAGAAAAATTAGGAAATTCCTTTTCTATATTTCTGAAATCATCAATGTAGAATAATTCTTTTAAAGAACGACCACCATACCAATAAGAAACCTTTCTATTTGATTTTAAGGTATGAAATAGGTGGAAGATATGAGATCTTAGTGGAGCCATACCAGCACCACCACCAATATAAATCATTTCCTTTTCGGTAGGTTTAATAAAGAACTCACCATAAGGACCTGAAATAGTAGCTTTATCACCTTGTTTAAGACCAAATACATAAGAAGAACAAACGCCAGGATTAAGCTTCATCCAGCCATTTGCAGATCTGTCCCAGGGAGGCGTAGCAATACGAATATTAAGCATCACAATATTACCTTCTGCCGGATGATTAGCCATGGAATAAGCACGAAACTGCTCTTCCTTATTCACCATTTTAAGGCTCCATAAGTTGAATTTATCCCATTCATCTTTAAAAGCATCAGGTTTTTTACCCATTTTTGGATGAGAAGTGATGTCGAACTTACTGAAATCTACTTCAATTTTTGGAACATCGATTTGAATATAGCCACCTGATTCGAAATCTAATATTTCACCATCAGGAAGTTCAACTACGAATTCTTTGATAAAAGTAGATACGTTATAATTTGAAACTACTTCACATTCCCACTTCTTGATACCAAATATTTCTTCAGGAATATGAATTTCCATATCCTGACGAACTTTAACCTGGCAGGCAAGTCTTTTATGATCTGCTACCTCTTTTCTGGTGAGGTGATTAAGTTCTGTGGGAAGCACATCACCCCCTCCACTGGAAACTTGGCACTCACACATAGCACAAGTTCCACCACCTCCACAGGCAGAAGGTAAGAAAATATTATTGTCGGCTAAAGAAGATAGTAAAGAACTTCCTTGTTTAACCAAAAGAGGAGTATCCTCGTTTCCATTGATGATAATTTTCACATCTCCTTGTGCTACCAATTTCTGGCGAGCTACGATAAGCATCAGAGAAAGTACCAGGATAACTAACGTAAAAACGAAAGTAGCCATTAAGATTGTCTGAAGACCAGAAAGGAAGAGAAAAGAAGAGGATGTCATCAAAACCATGAAATTTGTGAACATAGCTTTTGTTTATTTTGTAAAGGCTGCAGGATCAATTCCCATTAAACTCATAAAGGCCATACCCATTAATCCTGTTAGGATAAAGGCGATACCTAAACCACGTAACGCGGGAGGAACGTTTGAATATTGAATTTTTTCACGAATAGCAGCCAGAGCCACTATGGCAAGAAACCATCCAAAACCACCACCTAACCCAAAGGCAATTGATTTATTTAAGTCTAACTCTCTGGAGATCATAAATAATGATCCACCCAGGATAGCACAGTTAACCGTAATCAGAGGTAAAAAGATACCTAATGCGTTATAGAGGGACGGGGAGAATTTCTCTACCACCATTTCCACAAGTTGCACTAAGGCGGCAATAACGGCAATGAATAGAATAAACCTTAGGAAAGTTAAATCCATACCAAAAACACCTGTATCTTTTAAGAGGTATTCATTTATTAGCCAGTTCATTGGCATGGTAATACCAAGAACAAATATAACAGCAATACCGAGACCTAAAGCTGTTTTAACCGATTTAGAAACAGCAAGATAGGAACACATTCCAAGAAAATAAGAAAGAATCATATTTTCTATGAAGGCTGTTTTAATAAAAACATTAAAAAAATCGCCCATTTTATTTCTTTTAGTTGAAACTTAATAAATGAATTTAATCTAGGATATGTCTACTAATTTAGGATTAATAGTTCTATGAATCCAAATTAATATACCAATGATAAACAAAGCAGCCGCTGGAAGAACCATAAGGTTATTATTTGCATACCAACCAAAAAGATTGCTTGTGGTAGTATCAATCATGAAAGTGGTATTAGGTCCTATGATTTTTATTTCAACAGGACTTCCTGCAAACAAAGTACCTTTACCTAATATTTCTCTGATGATAGCCACAATAACAAGGATTGCACCATAACCCAGACCATTTCCAATGCCATCTAAAAAGGAACGCCAAGGTTTATTAGCCATAGCATAAGCTTCAAGTCTTCCCATTACTATACAATTGGTAATAATCAAGCCAATATATACGGAAAGTTGCTTCCAAATAGGGAAATTTAAGGCCTTCAATGCAAGTTCTACAATCGTAACTAAAGTAGCAATAATGACAAGCTGTACAATCATCCTTACCTGCTTCGGAATATACTCTCTCACTAAAGAAGTAAAATAATTTGAAAAAGCGGTAACGAGGGTTACGGAAATTGCCATGACAATAGAAGGGTAAACCAACGATGTAATAGCTAAGGAAGAGCAAACTCCCAAAATTTGTACCGTAACAGGATTATTGTCCATCAATGGATCAATAAGAAGCCTTCTTTCTTTGGGACCGAAGAAAGATTGTTTTTCTTCTTCGGTTTTAACTTTATCTAATATCTCTGCCATTTTCAGAATATTTAATAGTGAATTTACTTGTTAGTTTTCAATAGTTTCAAAATAAGGTAAATAGTTTGAGATTCCTCTTTGGAGCATTTCACTTACGCCATCTCCAGTGATAGTTGCACCAGAAATACCATCAACTTCATACATTTTGTCCTGACTACCCCCTTTTCTGACTAAAATGGCTACTTCACCATCTTTAAACATTTGTTTTCCTACAAATTGCCCAGGGAATCCTGGGTTATCCTTAATTTCAGCACCAAGACCTGGCGTTTCACCTTTATGGTCAAAAGTTACCCCAGCAATGGTATTCAAATCTGATTTTACCGCAATATTTCCCCAAATCTCATCCCATAGTCCACTTCCACGAACACTTAGGATATAGAATTTTTCTTTATCGTTTTTAAATACAAACAAAGGCAATAACCTTTCCGCTTCAGGCTTCTTTTTTTCAACGGCTAAATCTATCTTTTCTGCAAGAATATCTTTAACAACCTCACCCTTTCGATTAATAACAACCTGCTCGACCTGTTCCTTGAACATTTTTAACACTTGATCATCAGAAAGGTCTGAAACACTTAAACCTTCTCCCAAATATTCATTAACGGTTAATAAGATAGATCTCTTATTGAAAATCTCTTCATTTTTGGTAGAAGCAGACATGGTAATTTCCCTCATTCCGGCAAGAGCAACAGCGGCAATGACGGTCATGATAATGATGAAAGTTATGATATACTTATTACTACTTTCCATAAGAATTGCTTTTGTGTTTTTAGAATAAAATGCTTAAGAATTAGCCAATTTGGATAATCTGGATTTCCTTTTCGCGATATGACTCTCCACAACGAAATGATCAATGAGTGGGGCAAATACATTCATAAAGAGAACAGCTAACATCCAACCTTCTGGATAAGCAGGGTTTAACACACGAATGACCAAACCAATGGTACCAATTAAAAAACCATAAATTAATTTACCCCTATTAGTTGCTGAAGCAGTAACAGGATCAGTAGCCATAAATGCCATAGCAAAAAGGAAACTACCCATAGAAAAATGATAATACCAAGGAACATCCATGGCTGGTGTAGCATTCCACATATTAAACAACAAGCCTGTAATTACCAAACCAAATACCATCGAAACCATTATTCTCCAGGACGCTATTCCTAAATAAATAAGAAAACCAGCTCCTAAAACAATAAATAATTTGTGTGTTTCTCCGATGGAGCCAGGTATATTTCCCCAAAACATTTGTTCAGGTGTAAAACGAGTTAAAACGCCTTCCCAGCCTCCTTTAGCAGCTAAGCTAAGGGGAGTTGCACCGCTATAACCATCCACTACCGCCAGTCCATTTTGATAGGTTGCCCATCCAAATGATTCAAAGGCAGGATTTAAAACACCTGTCACAAATCCATTGTAGCTTGCAGTCCATACTCCATCAACTTTCTCGAGACCAGCAACCCAGCAATCATCACCAGAAATATACGTTGGGTAAGCAAAGAAAATGAATACTCTGGAAAGAAGGGCAATATTTAAAACGTTCATGCCAGTCCCACCAAAGGCTTCTTTTCCAATAATCACTGCAAAAGCTACGGAAATAGCGAGAATCCATAATGGCAAAGCTGGTGGCATTACTAAAGGTATTAAAGCACCTGAAACAAGGAATCCTTCTTCAATACCATGCCCTTTTTTATAGGCATAAAAGAATTCTATACCCAAACCTACCACATTGGCTACCACAAATAAAGGAAGGATTTGAACCAACCCATAAAATATTTTAAGATGAAAACCTTCTAAAAAACCTTCGTACATACCAAGTGCAGAAAAATGCTGCTGTCCGATATTATAAGTACCAAATAAATAACACAATTGCATTGCAATAACCACGTGAAACATCAAACGTTTTAAATCCATACCGTCACGGACATGGACACCACCTTTAGTTACGTGATTGGGTGTGAAAGCAAAAGTGAAGAAACCATCATACAGCGTATGTAAAAATGGAGATTTCTTCTTATCTGGCTCAATTTTCTGAAAAAATGATAACAATGAATTTTTCATATCTTTTCTAGCTACTTTTAAAATATTATCCTTCCGCCTTAACAACATCTAAACCATTTCTTAAAATGGTTTGTAGTGGTTGTTTTGAGGTACATCCAAATTCACAAAGGGCAACATCTTCTTCAACCAATTCATGAATTCCTAAATTTTCCATCTTTTCAATATCATTAACCACGATTGCTTTAAATAATTGCTGTGGTAAAATATCCATTGGAAGTAGGTTGTCATACTCACCGGTAACTACAAATGCACGCTTTTCACCTCTGTTATTTGTATTAGCCGCCGATGCAACACCTCCTAACAATGCACTCGGGAATGTTTTAGAAACTGATGGTCTCATGTCAAGGGGCAATAACCAACCAAATAATTCAAAGTTATTTCCTTCTTCCACAACAGTCACCTGATCATCATAGAAACCAACAAACCCATTTTTAGAAATTTGAGTACCTGAAAGTACATCCCCTGAAATAATTCGGTATTCACCTGCAAGTTGTTCCGATTGAAGCAAATCACTAACGGACGCACCTAAAGGTAAATTCAGATATCCGGTTTTATTTAAATTAGCTCCAGTAATTGCCAACATTCTTGATTGAACAACTTTTCCTTCTAACATAAACTTTCCTAGAATAACTACATCTTGTGGGTTTATTGTCCAAATTATATCGTTTGGTGAGATCGGTTTTATATGATGAATTTGCACTCCAACATTTCCAATGGGGTGCTTTCCACGGAAATAGTATTTCTCCGCTCCAGTTACACCCGTAAATATAGATGCGGCATCTGTTTCACCTCTTCCATCTAAACCTAAATAGACTTTCCCTGAAGTTAATTTATTTAAAACATCTATGCCTGCTTGAAATGCTGTTTCCTGACCTTTCAGCGCGAAGGCCAAATCAGGTGCCAATGGAGCAGAATCAAAAGTGGATACAAAAATATCTCTTGGAACAACCGTTAAATTTGGCAAAGTATTGAAAGGTCTCTGCAAAAAGAAAGTCATTAATCCAGAGGATGCTAAGGTTTTTACCAAATCTTCTCTGGAGATGGTTCCAAGATTAGGCTTATCAAATGATTTAAATTCTTGCGTTTTGTCCGCTAAAATTACAATTTCATTGATGGCTCTTTTTTCTCCTCTTTTAATCTCCACAATTTCACCACTAACAGGTGAACTGAAAATTAAATCCGGCTGGACTTTATCAAAGAATATAGCATCCCCAGCTTTTACTGTATCTCCTACTTCAACAACTACTTTTGGAATTGGTGAAATACCCTTAAAATTAGTTGGATTAACAGCAAAACGTAAAACAGAAACCGTCAGTTTCTCCTTTAATGCCTGACCTTCCAATGGAATATCAAAGCCCTTTTTTGAAATAATTACTCTTTCATTTTTTAAGTATGAAGGTAATTTGCTTCCAACCAATTCATAGAATCTTGGCATCAAACCAAAGTGATTGCCGTCTTTGTCAGCACCTGTCCTTTTTGCCTCAATAGCCATTAAGTTGTCAGAAACTTGAATAACAATAGCAAAAAACACCAACGCAGCGATCACAAAAAGGCTGTTTAATAAAAACTGAGATCCTTCTCCATTCGATTGTGCAGCTAAGGTGTTAAAGCTACTTACTAATAAAGAAAAGGAGATAAACAATAATTTTCCACGTTTCATAAGCATTATGCCTTAATTGACTTGATAATTAAAGGCGCAAATATAAATACCTTTAACTCCAAATGAAGCTATTTACAACAAATTTAACATACAATCTTTAATTTAGAAAACATCTAAATTAGAACCAAATGAAAAGGGGGAATAATGTATTTTAAATACGTTATTCCCCCTTTATTTAAGGTATAAAACACAAGATTCAAATCCCTATTTTATTTCAAATTGGTACTTTAATTTTTCGATAATAGGTCGTTCCGTTCCAGGTTCTGTATTTTTAAGAAAAATATCAATCGTAATTGTTTCCCCCTTCGCTTTATCTTTACTATCAAAAATCACTTTTATGAATCCCTTTCCTCCCGGCGGAATGGATTGTGCATTATATTCTGTTGTAGTACACTCACAAGCAGATATTAAATCTATTTCCGCTTTTGTGTCCCCAATATTTTGAAAAGTATAGGTAAATTCTCTTTTTTCACCTCTTGTAATATCTCCGAAATTTGTCTCGCGTACACTAAAATCTAAGATGGGAACTCCCTTGTAAATTTTCTTTCCTGCTAAGGTTGAAAAAGGGTGTATAGTTGGTATGGAATCTCCTCGAGCTTTTATTTGTCCAGTCGATTTATCAGCAGCTGTAGTAGCCTCTCTTTTTAATAATCGTGTACTTTTAACCGTTATTATTTTTGGACCACTAATTATTTTAAATTCTGTTCGTCTGTTGAAAGCATGCGCTAGTTCTTTATCTTCCTCTGTTTCCAGTTTGTTGATATATTCTGCCGAAAAAATATCTCCAGTTAAAAACTGAGGATTTTTATTTGCCAGTCTGTCATCCACTACTTTTGGAATATTCTCTCCATTTCCCACGGCTTTTATCCTGGTCTGATTTACCCCTTTTTGAAGCAACCACTGCCTGGCTGACTCTGCTCTTCGTTGAGATAACCCTTTATTAAAGTCATCATTTCCCCTATTATCCGTATGAGAACTTAGTTCAATGATCAAATCAGGGTATTGATTCATAATTTCAAGCAGGAAATTTAAATCTGGTTCAGCAGTAGGTAATATCTTGTCATCTCCATATTCATATAAAATATTTTCCATCACGATAGCCTTTTCAGATAAAATGGTATCATATTCAGGAACTGGAATAGGTATCGGTTTAAGGTATAATCTTTGGGTGAAAGATTTATTTGCTTTTAGGTTTAATGTATTAATGACGGCTGTATCTGGAAAATGATTCGGGTGCGTCGCAATTATTTTATATGATTTTTCCAGTTCAAGCTTAAAATCAAATTTATTTCCTTTATCGTTTTGAATCGTTTGAGGATCACCTCCAGGCTTAGGAATAATCATAACGGTAACGCCTTTAAGTGCCTGTCTGCCGCTATTAAAAGTTCCAACAACTAAATCGGCCTTGATCTTTTCTATGGTAAAGGAATAAATATCTTCACAACAAGTTTTAGCCCGGACCGATTTTCCCGCTGGTCTATTAGAAGTTAAAAGGCCGTTGTAACCGTCAGCATCTAATCTGAAATATTGGTCATCTTGAGGTGAATTGAAGCCCTTTGACATATTTAAAGGATCACTCCAATTTTGACCATTCCAAAAAGAATAGAAAATATCAAATCCTCCCATACCAGGATGCATATTTGAACTAAAATACAGGGTACCATTATAGTAGTATGGGGTTACTTCATTACCCAGTGTATTTATTTTAGGTCCAAGATTAACAGGATCACCATAGACGCCCTCTGATTTTTGAGGGGCGTAATATAAATCAGATCCACCAAATCCACCTGGAATATCAGAAGAAAAGAAAAGAACTTCCCTTCCAAAAAGTTCGCCTGGAAAAGGATGTCTTGCCCTATATTCCGGATCTATACCTACTATTTCCTTTGCACCTTTCCAAGCATCGTCACCACCAACACTATAAAACAATTGACTTTCAACGACCTCATTACCTTGTAATAACTGTCTGTTGAAGTAAAGTTTATTTCCATCAGGGGAAATGCTTACGTTAACATTGTGAAATTCTGGTCTGTTAATATTTGCTTTCAGCGCTTCCGGTTTCCCCCAAACGCCTGTTTCCTCATTTTTCTTTGAATAATAAATTTTTGCATGAAAATCCTTTGCAGAAGAATCTAGTACTATCACATCTTTCGCCATAAAGCTGGAAATATATAAATTCCCTTCTCTGCTAAAAGCGGGCGAATAATCTGAAAACGGAGTATTAATAACAGAGGGAAGTCTGGTTAGCTCAATAACATCCTCTTTTTCAAGAAGTTCCCTACCAAATTCGGCACCTGTTATTTCATTTTCAGCAAAAGTTTTTAATGTATCATTGGTTACAACAGCCAGGAATTTTTGAAATTCAATAATGGCCTCTTCATAATTTCCAGACATTTTCAATGCCTTTGCATAATTATAACGCAGTTGATCCCATTTCTTTTCTTTATCTTTCTTTAATATTTTTGCATAAGTTCTTGAAGCTGAAGCATAATCACGAATTTGTAAATATAGTTCAGCCATATCAGGTAAAAGGCTTTCATCTTTTTTTGCTTCGAAAGCCATTTCAAAATGATCCAAAGCATTTACATAGTCTTGTTCCGCCCATTTCTCTCGCGCTACCTGAAGAGTCCTGTCATAAGATGCACCTCTTATAGGTTGTGAAATAAGCGGGTACGCGGCTACCAAAACCAACAGGACGACACCTAATACCTTATTAACAGGGTTTGGAATAGATTGCATGAATCCTTCTAATTTTTTGTACATATTGATTATAGATGAGGACATAAAATTCTGGTTGGAACTTCCTTTTTGGAATAAATTTTAAAAATATAATACCCTCCAATTTCAAAACCTCCCTGATATTTGGATGCACTTCTTAAAGCAGAAACATTTACATCGTAACTTATTCCGGCTCTGAATTGATCGTAGTCAATACCCAAAAATAATTGGCCAGCATCACCGAGTCTGTAACCTGGTCCAAAACGGAGTTTCACATTTTCTTTTATGGGCAGTCCAAAAAGCAACTGTAATGCCAATTCAGTAGCCCCTCCTGTACTTTGCATTAAAAAAGAGGGTTCAACAAATAAACTTTCGGATAAATTTCGCAAATAGGTTCCATGAAGAGTTAACCTCATAGGTCTTTTAGTGTTTGTGTTTTTAACTTTACCTCCAGGTTTGGGTGGTTCTACCGGTTCTTTCGTATTTTGAATGAGACCATAACGCCCCCCAATAACATGATAAGCTGAAAAGCCTAAATCTAAAGCATTACCATCTGCCATCTTGGTCCTAAACAAAAGGCCAATACTTGAGTCAAAAAAGTTAACTTCTCCTTGAATATCTCTATTTGCACCTGCCCCAATACCTAAACCTCCACCACCAATCTCCTTAGGCAACTCATCGGCAAATCGTAATTCTTGACTATTCATATTTACACTTCGCTGAAATCTACCTCCCTGGAAACCAATGGTTAGCATTTTATTTCTTTTATCATCAAGCGCCAGGTGATAAGCAGCTGAAAGATAAGAACCTCCTGTTTTCAATTCTGTACTTCCCGCCTCATCACTAACAACGGTCATACCAAAGCCAACCCAATCTTTAGCTCTCAGACCTTTAATGATAGGAGCATCAATATAAAAAGATGGAGTTTTGTAAGGATTTGACACCACAGACCTCCATTGATCCCTATATATTCCCCCAATTCTGGCGGTACCTTCATAGGAACCAGTTAAAGCAGGATTAATAGTCAGCGGCGAGAAATTAAACTGAGAAAAATGAATATCCTGTCCAATCAAAGAGTTGAAAAAGAAGCAACTAATGATAAAAAAATACCGCATAAAATGCTGGATTTTAAACATGATCAGGGAATCGTTTTTCTCGATTTGTATAACGCATTTATTCATAATCAGTATATTTGACTAATCAACTTTTAAAGATTGTCTGCAATTTAATAGACTTTAAGCAAAAAGAACAGATTAGTTTCTCAAAAATAATAGAATAACCTTAATAAGTTTTCAACTAAAATTATTTTGAAGTAATATTTGGCCATTTTCAAAAATTGATGTTACGGAAATATCATTCATGCAGCGGAAATGTTTTTTGGGGCAATCTGCCCTTCCAAAGCGACTACATGGTCTGCAAGACAGGTTTTCTACCTGTACGGTAATATTTCTGTTCATTCCTTCGGGGTAAAATGGAAGCCAGCCAAATTCAGGTATCGTCCCGCCCCAAACACTGACAACCGGTCTGCGCAATGCTGCAGCAATGTGCATCATACCAGTATCTCCGCTAATAACTAATTTTGCTTTACTTATAATGCTGGCTGATTCCAAGATGCTTAATTGTCCGCATAGGTTCGACACTTTGTTACCAATATGTTCTGCCAGATTTTCACCTAAATTAATCTCTTCCTTTCCTCCAATTAAAATAACAGATTGATATTTAAATGCTTCTGCTATTTCTTTCCATTTTTCAAATGGCAGCTTTTTTGTAAAATGCCCGGCACTTAAAACAAAAACAATAAATGGTTCTTCAGGATATGTAAGCTTGTTTTCGGGAATAAAAAAATCCAGTCCTTTTCCATCATATTTAACTGAAAATGGGATTAATGTTTCTAAAAAGCGAGTCACAACATGTTTTGGAGATGCAGGCTTTAATCCCGTTTGAACATAAAACCATCTCAATAAAGAGCCTTTTTTAAAACGATAAAAGGGAATATTCCAAAGATAAAATCGCAAAAACAATGTTCGTAAATTGGCATGTAAATCAATAACAGCTGTATAATTTTCCTTTTTTAAATCCGTAATAACCTCTTTTAAATCTTTCTTAATTGTATAAATTTTAGACACATAAGGATTAGCTGTCCAAAGTTCGGTGTACATTTCTTTTGTCAGAATATGAATTTCAGCTCCTGATTGAACACTTAAAATTCTAGCTATAGGTGATGATAGTACAATATCACCCATTGCAGAAAAGCGAATGAGAAGGAATTTTTTATTGGTCATTCTGAAAGAATTTCCTTCATCCATTTCTCCTTACCGGCGGCATCAAAAATTTTAATGGTCAATTTTCTTTCCTGTCTTTTACCACTGAAAGTTAATAATCCAAAATTATGCTCTGTCACTAAAGTTCCAGGTACCCGAAGCACATTTGAATCCGGATTTGTATTTACACCACTTGTAAGGGGAGAAACGGTCAGATCATAGATAAATTTACCATTTGGTAGTTTCAATTCCGTCAATTCAGTTAAATGTCTGTCACCTGTTAGAAAAATAATATTAGTTAATTCTTCTTCTTCGATTCGTTTTATCAAATATTCCCTTTCCTCTGGATATAATTTTATATGATTTTCAGCTATGGCCGAAGCGCTAAGAAATTGCCCTCCTGTTGCTACCATTTTAAAGGGCGCTTTACTCGTTTTTAGTGCATCCAGAAGCCATTCAATCTGCGCTTTTCCAAATTGTGTCCTTTCCCCGGTTTTTCTTTCATCGGGTGCTCTTGAAAATCTGTTATCCAATAAAAAAAAGTCAATATCAGCCCATTGAAACTGAGATGTAATTCCATTCTGATCCGGTAAACCTGAGGTAGGATTTCCCCAAAACAATCTGAAAGCTTCTAGCGTAGCTTCTTTATGAATAAATCCCCTGTCACTATTATCAGGTCCAAAATCATGATCATCCCAGATTGCATAATGGTGAACACTGCCCAGTAATCCCTGTAATTCTGGTGTTGCACGGGTATGAGTATATCTATATAAAATACCCGATCTACTATTCCAGTCTGTTTCGCGCAGATAGGTATTATCACCTAACCATAACATGGCATCGGGTTTTTTAGCCAATATAGATTCAAATATGTGATAATTTGACCCATAGGGTTTACCTGGCCTGTCATAAGGTGTATCATTGATATAGGCACAACTTCCTAAAGCAATGGAAAAAGCAGGTGGATCGGTTCTCCACTGCCATAATGATTGCGTTTGAAATTCCAGTGGATAAGGAAAAAGTAATGGTTTTTCATTCAATAAAACCTGATAGCCATATTTTTTTCCCGGTTCCAGGAGGGAAAGGATAATTTTGGCAGTAAAAGCGGTAGAAATATCCGTTTCCACTATTTCCGACTTAAAAATTTGATTAGGAAGAATTTGATCCCAATAATTAAGTTGAATTTTACCTTTTTCTGTGGTTTGCAACCAGACGATAACCTCTCTCATTTCAGAATAACCAAGCATTGGACCTGACTTGAGTTCTACCTTTTGGGCAAAACTTTGAACCATCATTAAAATGAAAACAGGTAAAAGGATTTTCAATTTCGCAGTCATAGAAATCATTTAAGTAGTTATAAGGCTTTGGACATTAATATTTTTCTCTTGAACATAAAGAAAAAAATCATAGACCCAAAGTAAATTATTATCCATATAATCGGTTACCGGGTTCAATCTTTTAAGATGAATTTCCCATAAACCGGGTTCTTTTTGCATCCAGACATTGACCATGTTAACCACTTTTACAAATCTGTCAGGATCATTTCCCTCAGGTATATCTCTGGCTTTGGTTTCCTCTAAAAAATACTTAAAGGATTCAGGATTATAAAAGCTATATTTTTCAGGATATCTGAAGGCTAGATATAGAAAAGCCATTTCAAAAGTGTCTGTATGAAAATGACTTTGTAAACGGGAACCTACATGACTATCCAGATAGTCACTAAATAATTCATTACATCCATAGACAAACCGATGTAATCTACCTGTTAAATCTCTTTCTTCATTCAGCAAATCGGAAAAAAGCATTCTACCATAATCTGGCTGATGACCAAGAATTTCACCCATTACTTTTCTTGGTTCAAAATTTTCCCTGTTCCACAACCTTCTGGATCTGGAATTATCCAGACTGGCAAGATACATAGCCTTCATATCAACGGCGTTTATATCCCATTTTTGAATAAAAATCTGTTGAGATTCCCAAATATAGGATCTTTTATATCGCTCTTCATTTTCCAGATACTGGCGATAAATCTTAAGAAGTAAAATGATAGATTTTAACTGCATGTATAAAATTTAATCTAAGGTGCCGGATCAGGCATTGATTTATGAATAAGCTCAATGTTTTCTATTAAATCATTTGGAAGTTTTAAATTGATACTATCAATATTTTCTTTCAATTGAGATAGGTTAGTAGCTCCTACAATATTACTGGTAATGAAAGGTCGTGAATTAATGTAAGAGAGAGCCATAAGACCAGGGGAAATCTGAGCTTCTTTAGCCAGTTCCACGTATTTTTTAATGGCACCTTGACTAAATGCACTATTATATCTGACTAAACGCGGGCTACTTGCATATTTTACTAATCGAGAAGTGGTTGTAGCAGTTCCATCGAGATATTTTCCTGAAAGGGTTCCAAAAGCTAGCGGTGAGTAGGCTAATAAGCCTGCTTTTTCCCTGATTGAAATTTCCGCTAAACCAACTTCAAATAGTCGGTTGACCAAATTATATGGATTCTGAATACTTACACAAACGGGAAGATGATGTAATTCAGCCAAATGAATAAACCGTTGTAAACCCCAAGGGGTTTCATTTGAAACGCCAAAAAACCTAATTTTACCCGCATCTATAAGCTTTTGCATCGTTTGAAGAACTTCCAGCATATTATCTTGCCAAGGGTCAGAGCCGTCATCTGGAAAACCACGAACACCAAACATATTTGTTTTTCTTTCAGGCCAATGAAGTTGATAAAGATCGATATAATCCGTTTTCAATCTTTTGAGGCTATTTTCAAGAGCTGTTTCAATCGATGCTGCAGAAAAATTTAAGTTTGGTCGAATGTAGTTAAAAGCACCAGGTCCTATTATTTTCGAAGCAATAACTAGTTTATCCCGATCACCTCTTGTTTTCAACCACGATCCTATTATTTCTTCTGTTCTTCCATACGTTTCTTTATAAGCAGGAATAGGATACATTTCAGCCGTGTCAATAAAGTTAACTCCCTCATTTACAGCATAATCTAACTGAAAATGCCCCTCAGCTTCCGTATTTTGCTCACCAAAAGTCATGGTTCCGAGGCAAATCTTACTGACTCGTTGTTCCGATCTACCTAAAAGACTGTATTCCATTTAACCGATTTTAAAAGACAAATAAAAGTTATTTCTACCGAAATAAAGAGAAACATAATCTAAAAGTCATTAAAAATGTTTAATAATGTATAAAGAAAGTAACTTTATGGCATTAAACTGATTTTTGACGTAAATTGAGACAAAATTCATATATTATGGGACTATTAGATAATTTAAAGGATAAAATCTTTGGTCAAAAAACAAAGAATCCTCAGGTAAATGAGCCTAAGGGAACGAGTAAATTAGATTTGAAAAAATTTGAAGAAGAGGCAATGAATCTTCAGGAGCAACCCACTCCTTCCTCTTTGACAGAAGAAACAACAGGGAATTCTTTAAGAGATATCTTGCAAAAAGAAACAGAAAAAATAGGTGAAAAAGTAATAGAGAAAGGAAGAGATTTAAAAGAAAAAGCCGCAGCTTTTGGTGATCTGATGGGAGAAAAAGTAGAAGAATTAATGCAGAAAGCGGAAGCAGAGGCAGCAAAAGAACCAAAGAAAAAAGAAAGTTTTTTTGAAAAGGCGCATAGAAAAGGTCAGGAATATGATGCTAAAGCAAATGATACAGAGCGAACTTTTCAAGATAGTTTGAACGATGCCAAAAAGAGTTTGATATCAGATGATTTTTTTTCAAAAGCAGCTAAATATGCGAATAGCGAATACATTGGAAATCAATCTAAACCAACCATTTTAAAAGCAGATCCTGTTAATAAATCTCAAACAAATAAAGGAATTAACGATTCCGATGATTTAATAGAAGATGCCATCATAGAGAAATAACCTATTGTTAATGAATAATTAAGCATCTTTGCGAATAAATTTTAAATATTTACCTTGGAATTCACCGATTTTAATCTTCATCCTACCCTGATGGACGGCTTGAGTGCCATGTCCTTTAAAGAACCAACGCCCATTCAAACCCAAACTATTCCACTAATAATGGAAGGACATGATGTTTTGGGTTGTGCGCAAACAGGCACAGGAAAAACAGCTGCTTTTCTGTTGCCCATTTTACATCATTTGACTGTTAACCCTTCTGATAAGATATCCACCCTTATTATTGTTCCTACGAGAGAATTAGCCGTTCAGATTGATCAACAATTAGAGGGTTTTTCCTATTTTACACCCATCAGTGCTATTGCCGTTTATGGAGGGAGAGATGGGCAATCTCTCGATTTGGAAAAAAAAGCATTGAAAGGTGGAGCTCCCATAGTGGTTGCTACACCAGGACGTCTTATTGCACATATTGATATGGGCTATGTCAATTTCGATAGCTTGAGATATCTGGTATTAGATGAAGCAGATAGAATGTTGGATATGGGATTTGCCCCTGACATTATGAAAATAGTAAATATGCTTCCTAAAAAAAGGCAAACTTTATTATTTTCCGCAACAATGCCTGCACCGATTCGAAAATTTTCCCAACAACTTTTAAATAATCCAAAGGAAGTAAGTATTTCCATTTCAAAACCTGCTGAAAAAATTATTCAGTCTATGTATGGCGTCGAAGATGACCATAAACCTGCATTGGCTGAACAAATTCTCCTGGGATTTAAAGAAATGGAGAAAATACTGATTTTTGCTGGGACAAAAATAAAAGTGCGCCAGGTTTCAGATCGCCTGTTGAAAGCAGGTTTTGATGTAGCTGCCATTCATTCCGATTTAGAGCAGGCAGAAAGGGAAGAAAGATTATCAGCCTTCAGAAATGGAAAATTAAAAATTGTAGTTGCCACTGATGTGCTCTCCAGAGGAATTGATATAAAAGGAATTGATCTGGTTATTAATTACGATGTTCCTGGGGATCCTGAAGATTATGTGCATAGAATTGGAAGAACAGGAAGAGCTGAAGCAGAAGGTATGGCCATTACCTTTGTAAATTATAGGGATAGACCAAAAATTTATGCTATTGAAAAAATGATGGGTAGAGAAATTCCTATCGTTAATAAAGGTTCTTCCTCATCACAACAAAACGAAAACAGGAAGGATGGCGCGGAGCGAAGCAGAAAACCTTACCCTCCAAAACATAAACATTTAAATGGAAAAACTAAAAGAACAGAATAGTCTGTCTTTTTAGAAAAATAAGGCTGGTATAACACTTCTATTTGAAAGACTTAATTAAATTTGTGAAGATGATGGAGAAATCATCCTCTCAAATAAGCTCCTAAATATGAATTTATCCAAGTTCCCCTTGGTTATCAAAACAATTTCTTCTTCTATAAAGAAGCCATTTCTGCCACTTATTGCACGTTGGGAGGAATATGAATTGGCGAATCCAAAAAAAGCAGGCGCTATAAAAAAGTGGTCTAAAAGGTTTTCAATAGTCCTTTCAGCCTATTTCCTTTTTTGGCTCATTTTTTTAAGGCCTATCCCAACAGTTTCTGCTATCCAAGACTTAGAAACAAGGAATGCAACGGAAATTTATTCTGATGATAATGTCCTTATGGGAAGATATTTTATTCAGGCGAGAACGTCCATTCCAGCTGATTCTATTCCAGGTTTTGTTTTTCATGCATTAGTTTCCATTGAGGATAAACGTTTTTTTTCACATCAAGGGGTTGATTTAAAAAGTTGGGGGCGTGTAATAGTCAGAACTATTCTTGGTGGAGATGAATCAGGAGGTGGTGGTAGTACCTTAAGTCAGCAATTAGCAAAAAATTTATTCCCCAGAGAAAGGTATCTTTTTTTCTCATTGGTGAGAAATAAATTGAAGGAAATAATTATTGCCAATCGCCTGGAAAGGGTATACAGTAAAATGGAACTATTGACTCTTTATCTGAATACCGTTCCGTTTAGCGAAAATGTATTTGGTTTGGAAGTGGCCAGTAAACGTTTTTTCAGTAAATCTCCCATTGACTTAAATATTCAAGAGGCTGCTGCATTAATGGGCACCTTAAAAGCTAATACCTTATACAATCCCAGAAAGGCCACAGAGAAAGTAAGAGTTCGAAGAAATTTAGTTTTGCAACAAATGGTTGAAAACAGCCATTTAACTCAAGAAATTATTAGGTTAAGTCCTATTCATAAGAAAAATATAGGTCATATTACAAAGGCTAATCTGTCTGCGCTTATAAATTCTCCCCTTGTTATCAACTATAATCCAATCATTAAAAATGAGGGAATTGCCCCTTATTTTCAAATACATGTTAAAAAAGAACTAGATAATATTTTAAGAAAATTAAAGAAGGATAATGGACAACTTTATAATATTGATATTGACGGATTAAAAGTTTACACGACACTAGATACACGCCTTCAGCGACATGCTGAAGAGGCAATGCTGGAACATCTATCCTATTTACAGAAGAATTATTCCAGCCAATGGAAGAATCAACCTATCGCTGGAGAGGAGGACGCTATTGAACTCATGAAAAAACAGTCCCTTCGTTACCAACAACTAAAATTAAGAGGCTATACTGAAAATGCCATAAAGAAAGATTTCAATACCCCCATTTCAATGGTATTATTTAATTATGACGGTGAGGAAGAACCGGTCTTAATGTCTCCCTTAGACTCTCTCCGATATTATTTCCGTATTTTACAAGTAGGTTTTGTTGCCCTTGATCCTTCCAATGGAAACATAAAATCATGGATCGGTGGTGTCGATTTTACGCATTTTAAATATGACCATGTCATGTCCCGCAGACAAACTGGTTCAGTTTTCAAACCGTTAGTTTACACAGCTGCTCTGCTCAATGGAAGAGATCCTTGCGAACAAATTCCCAATCAATTGCAAATGTATCATGAATATAAAAAACATGAATGGGATAAAAAGCAGTATGGACGGGTAGATCCTGAACCACATATTTTACCAAATGGAAAAGATGAGGACGATTGGTTACCTCAAAATGCAGATGGAAAATATGGAGGTTCTTATTCTATGGCAGGAGCCCTTACAAATAGTATAAATTCTATTACCGTAAAATTAGTTTTTGAGGTTGGCGTTAAATCGGTCATTAATCTGGCAAGAAAATTAGGTATTCATAGTCCTATTCCTAATGAACCCTCTATTGGACTTGGCGCAGCAGAAATATCTTTATTAGAAATGGTATCGGCCTTCTCCGTTTATCCAAATTTAGGAACCAGACATTCCCCACGGGGAATAAAGAAAATAGTTGATGGTAAAGGTAGGGTCATTTACGAAGCTCCTAACATCAATGGAAATAGGGTAATACCATCAGATACGGCGCTAATTATGCTAAATATGTTGCAATCAGTAGCTACTTTTGGCACCGCAAGCAGATTACGCTGGCAATATGGACTCGAAAATAAACCAATTGCTGGAAAAACAGGTACTTCTCAATTTCATGCCGATGGTTGGTTCATCGGGTTTAATCCTAAATTAATTGCGGGTGCCTGGGTAGGTGGTGATTCCAGACTTGTCAGATTTAGAAATTTCGAATGGGGTCAAGGTGCTGCAACTGCACTCCCGGTTTGGGGTAAATTTATGCAAAAAGTCTACCAGGACTCTAGTTTAACAACCTATAATACGGGAGAATTTCCTCTTCTTGATCCATCTGTTGCCTCAAAATTAAATTGTCCCCTTAGAATTAAATCAGCTGAAGAAGTCTATGCAGATTCTCTTGCCCAGGATAGCATTTTCAGACTAGAACTTTTGAAAATTGATTCTTTAAATATTAATACTCCCACAAATGAAGAAATTATTAACCAGCGTCCCTCCTTCGGACAACAACCAGATTTGGTTTATAGAAAAAAGTGAACACGGCCCAGATTTGAAGTTATTCCAAGCGCGATTTGATTTTATTAAAAATCCAAGAAATGGCATAACAGAGAAAAAAGTAATTTTAAGCGGAGGCAATGCCGTTAATGTTATTGCCTTAACAACTGAAAATGAAGTAATTCTGGTGCGTCAATATAGGTTTGGAACCTCTACCTATACCTTGGAATTGCCAGGAGGGCTGGTAGATCCAGATGAAAGTCCAATAACAGCTGCCAGAAGAGAAATGGAAGAAGAAACCGGCTTTACAACCGATGAAAAATTGATTCCCTTGGGTAAAATCGGACAAAATCCAGTTTTCATGGAAAGTTATGTTCATCATTATCTGGCGCTAAATGTACGTCATACAAAACAACAAATGTTAGATGTCGGGGAAAGTATTGACGTCATTACGATGCCTATAGAGGAACTAAAATCAAGGTGGCAAAAAGGAGAAATTGAACACCCTCATTCCGTAAATGCACTTTTACGATTTTTTAATTCTTCAAATTATGGTAAATAGGTAATATTTATTTAATTTTCAGGCAGCATTTTTGTTTATTAGTGGCTCATAACTAATATGCGCTACTTAAATATTGGCAGTCCTGTGGAAGACAATGAATTAATCCAAGGATGTTTACGTGAAGACCGAAAATATCAAGAAGCTCTTTTCCAGCGTTATGCCGGAAAATTGATGGTCGTTTCTTTGCGCTATGCCAGGCATCGAATGGAAGCAGAAGATCTTCTTCAAGATGCCTTCATTCGAATTTTCGATCATATAGACCAATTTCAAGGTAAAGGTTCCTTCGAAGGGTGGATGCGTCGCATTGTGGTGAACACCGCTCTAAAAAATATAGATAAAAAAAGTTTTTCGAGCGAAATTATTGGCCTCGAAAATACATCAGAAGATATTTCAGGTGCTTTGCCTTCTGTCTTCTCTCAACTTCAGGAAGAAGAACTTTTACAGATTATTCAACAATTACCCGATGGTTACAGAATTGTTTTCAATATGTATGCCATTGAAGGTTATAGCCATGCTGAAATTTCAGCTCTTTTAGGTATTCAGGAAAGTACATCTCGCTCTCAACTTGTAAAAGCAAGAAAGATGTTGCAATCCCAGATTTTAGAGATTCAAAAAGTTGCCGTATGAACCCAAAATCACCAATAGACGAATTTTTTCGTAGAAAATTATCAAATTACGAGGTTCCTCCCTCCGATTCTTTATGGGAAAACATTCAGTTGGCAAGATCTAAAAAATCAAAACCACTTGCTAAAGTTTGGGCTACATGGCTCATCTCTTCCGCTCTTATTTTAACTTTTGTTTTCATTTCCAAGGAATTATTTATTGAAAATAAAACGGCTGAAAACATTAAAACGGAAGCGAGTTCAACAAACCAAAGTTTAGAAACTACCAAAAATCAGTCAGAGCCTTACACCAAATCAAAAGAATCCATTTTAACAGCGACTATCGTTGAAAAACAATACTCAAATTTACAAATTCCCATAGCTCGTTCAACTGGAATTTTAAATGAATCCCTCTTTCCCCAAGGTATTACACTTCCTGTAGCTTCCGAAGAAACTACAAATAAAAAATCAGAGGAATTTCCATTTACTTCATTTTCCACTATTTCTACTATTGACCCTACCCTACCCCATGAATTATCCTTATATTCAGAGTATTTACCTGTTCCCTTTAAAAAGAAATTATGGTTTGCAAAAATTGATTTTCTCTTTTCTCAAGATTATATCCATAATGCTTTAAATGCTAAAACTTCACAATTTGAAACCTATGCGTCCTTTAGAAAAGAAAATGAAAATTTAAAGGTCTCCAATAGTTTCATGTTGCGAATGGGAATTTCAACCATCAAGGGTTGGGGAATAAGAAGTGGTATTCAATATAGTAGAATGCAACAATCCCTGGCTTTGCAAACACCTGATGCTTCCAATAATACCACCACTAAAAACACCTTTGAAACCATAGATATTCCTTTAATTTTAACAAAAGAACATTCTTTTGGAAAATTAAGAGCTGGCATATCTTTGGGCACCTACCTCAATATGGCCTTTAATCAAAAAGGAAGTTTTTATAGCCCAACAGGAACTTTAATTGAATTTACTTCTTCCAAACCAGGATCTTATCCTGCTTTTAAAAATCGCTTAGGTGCGAGTGTTTATTCTGGATTATCTTTTTCTTTTCCTATTGGAAATAGTCTTGAATTTATGGCAGAACCATATTTAAGGACCAAAATTCCCTCCATTTCAGCAGATGATTATGTGTTAGATCAAAAAATATGGTACGGTGGAATCTTTATTGGATTCAGAAAACAGATTGGTAAAGGATTTTATCTTCCTTAAACTATATTCTAGGCAGCGAAAGTGAGATGTAAGGCATCTTCTTTATAAATGACCGTTTTGCGTATTTAATGAAAACGCCACTTTGATTAAGTGGCGTTTTTTTTTTCAAAATCCCATTTCATAATATTCATAGGTTTTGGAAAAATGATTATAGAAGGCTTATAAAAATTTACACACTAAAAATCTTGTTCATTAACATCCATTTTTCACCAGCTTTAGCAAATGGAAGTGCCTGTTGGTAATTCCACATTAAATTTTCCCACTCCTGAACTTTAGGATTTTGGGCATCAGAAATAGATTTTGTTTCAAACGAAAAAGAATCATCCGTTTCCATTATCATAAATAATCTATTCTCAACGCTATATATTTCCATAGAAATAATGCCAGACTCCTTAATGCTGTCTAGGATTTCAGGCCAGACATTTTTATGGTAGGCCTCATAGGCAGCTATTTTTTCAGCGTCGTTAATAAGGTCAAGAGCTAAACAATATCTCATATTAAATTTCATTTAATTGATAAAAAAATTGGGTATTTAAACCCATTACTTTATCCCTGTCCGTCTGGTGATAGGTACTAAAATAAGAAGTAACAATTTCTAACTGTGACTTATAATTTCCTGCAAGATTACAAACTGGCCAGTCAGAACCGTAACATAGTCTATCTAACCCAAAGGATAGAACTAATTCATCTAAATAGGGATAAAAATCTTCCTTTTCCCATTGATGCCAATCTGCCTCGGTAACCATTCCCGATATTTTCACGCTAACCTTAGGAAAAACCGCTATTTTTCTTAAATCAGCTTGCCATGAAGAAAACAAACCATGCTTTATATCAGGTTTAGCAAGGTGATCAATCATAAATGGGGTGTCTGGAAAGTGGTTTAAAAACGATAAAACTTGCGGTAGTTGTCTGGCGTAAACTAAAATATCATAGGTGAATCCAGATTGAATTACGGCATTTATTCCATTCAAAAAAGCAGGCTGTAACATAAAATAGGGATCACTTTCGTCCTGAACAACATGTCTGAACCCCTTCATTTTTGGAAAATTCCGATAAAAACTAAGTTTTTCATCAATCTTTTCCGACCGCAGATCTATCCAACCTACCACACCCTTTATAAAGGAATTATTTTCTGCATGTTGTAATAAAAATTCATTTTCCTTTTCCGATTGACGTGCCTGAACGCTTATTGAGCCCGATATATGTTCATTTTTTAATACAATATCAAGATCAGCGGGTAGAAAATCCCTTTTTAACGGACTTAACTGATCTGTAATCCAGGGGTATTCCAGCGCATCATATTGCCAAAAATGCTGATGTGCATCAATAATTAAAGGTTCTTTATTCACCTGTTATGATTTTAAAACGAACTTTTAAAAATATAAATTGACACTTTAAATATAATAAAATTAGGTATCTTTAAACAGGAGAATTCATTTAAATCAAAGTGTATTGATGAAAAAACAAATATTAATTTGCGTCCTATTAATCCTTATCTTTTCTCCCAAAGCGTTAACGCAAAAGCAAGAATTAAGAGGTGCCTGGATAGCAACCGTCATTAATCTGGATTGGCCTACAAAAGGAGCAACGCCTGAAAAGCAACAACAAGAATTAAGTTATATTTTAGACAGACTTCAAATCAGCGGAATAAATACTGTTTTTTTTCAAATAAGATGTGAAGCCGATGCCTTTTACGAAAGTGAATATGAACCCTGGTCTTTTTATCTAACGGGTAAACAAGGACAAACACCAGATCCATTTTGGGATCCTGTTCTATTTGCCAAACAGGAAGCCCATAAACGAGGTATGGAATTACACCTTTGGTTAAACCCCTATAGAGTTATTCGCAGTATTTCCAGTACTTACCAAAAAGATAGTAATCATTTGTCTGTAAAATACCCTGGTTGGATGTTACTTGTAAAAAACACCCTTTTATTGAACCCGGGCATACCTGAAGGAAGAACCTATTTTTTAAAGCTTATTGAACAACTGGCAATTAAATATCAACCAGACGGTATTCATTTGGACGATTATTTTTACCCCTATGAAGGCATGGCAAATGAAGATGCGGCTACCTTTGAAAAATATGGATCAGACCAAACTATTCATGAATGGAGGGAAAGTAATATCAATCAGATGATTAAAGAAATTAGCTATTTATTAAGCACTGATTATCCCGAAATTAAATGGGGAATTAGTCCCTTTGGTATTTGGAAAAGCGGTACGCCGACAGGTATCATTGGATTATCAGGTGCTAGTGTAACGTATGGAAACGCATTAAAATGGTTATCTGAAAAATGGGTCGATTATATTGCACCTCAATTATACTGGGCCATTGGAGGGAATCAGGATTTTAAATCTTTAAGTAATTGGTGGTCCTTACAGTTAAATGGGAGACATTTATATCCAGGCATAGCCGCCTACAAGGCAGAACCATCCATGACTTCCCTCGCATCATTATATAAGGCGGAAGAAATACCAAATCAAATTGTACATCTTCGCGACAGAGCTATTCCAGGATGGATCTTATTTAGAGCTGCAAATATTAGTCAAACTGCCACACAGGGACTTGCCGTTAATCTGGCAAATAACATCAATAAAACTCTTTGCTTGACACCAACAATGCACTGGAAAAGGGTGAATAAACCCAGCACCCTATTATCCGGACAGGTTATTTTACAACAAAATGGATATTTATTAAAATGGCAAAAATCAATACCCAACAACAGTAATGACGTGACTACCAGATTTTATGGCATTTATGAAATTCACCGAGATAGTATTTTGATGGATGGCAAACCAGCCCTTTCCAATGAAAAATTGGTAAGGATAACTTCCGATACGATGATACACTTGCCTTTAAAAATGGGAAGAGAACAAAGCGAATTTTTCATTACGGCCATAAGTCACAATTCCATTCAAAGTGAACCTTTACAATTACTTAGGCAGGTAAGTGCCATTAAAGAATTTAAAAATGCCACCTTGAGTCTGGATGATCCTTATCCAAATCCATCCAGTGGAGAAATAAATTTAACCTATCAAATAGGGGTAGATCAAGAAATTAGCATTAAAATTTACTCCCTCACTGGTCACCATCTGGGTACCTTGATAAATAAAAACAAACAAGAAAAAGGAGAATACTCCCTCTGTTTTAATCTTCATTCCTTACCTAAACCAGGTATGTATTTGATAATTTTGGAAGGTAAAAATGAACGAATAATAAAAAAATGGGTATCTTATTGATTGTTTTAAAAGCACCTGAAAATGAAAAGAAGAAATGCAATCCTGGCAATAGGAGCTCTTGGGGCGTCCTCAGCAATTCCTAATAATGTTCAAGCCAATGTTTTGGTAAAAAAAAGACCTGCCTTTACCTATTGCTTAAATACCAGCACCATAAGTGGGCAAAAACTGGGAATTATAAAAAATATTGAAACTGCAGCAAAGGCCGGTTATGACGGGATAGAACTTTGGATAAATGAAATAAAGGAATATCTTAAAAATGGCAATAAACTTACTGAATTAGCCAAAATCATTGATTCTTTTGGTCTCCAAGTTGAAAATGCGATTGGCTTTGCTCCTTGGATGGTCGATGATAAGGAGAAAAGAAGGCTTGGTCTTATTCAATTGGAAGAGGAAATGAACTGGCTCGCCGCTTTAGGTGGAAAGCGAATTGCAGCTCCTCCGGCTGGGGTATCCCGAGATCAGCCTATCGATTGGATGCAGGCTGGAATTAGATACAAAGAGGCCTTAGATTTAGGAAGAAAAACAGGGGTTATGCCACAACTTGAATTTTGGGGTGCTTCAGGCACTTTATTCCATTTGAGCCAGGCTATGGCTATTGCGACTGCTGCAAATGACCCAGATGCCAGACTGCTACCCGATGTATATCATTTATTTAGAGGCGGCTCCGGATTTGATTGTTTAAATCTAATTGCTGGAAGTGCCATTGAAATTTTTCATTTCAATGACTTTGTTGCCCATATTCCACTGGAAAAACAAACAGATAATGACCGGGTCTATCCAGGTGATGGTATGGCACCATGGTCAAAAATTATACCTGTTTTAAATTCTATGAATTCACCGAAAGTACTTTCTCTGGAACTTTTCAATAGGGAATATTGGAAACAAGACCCTCTTGAAGTGGCAAAAACAGGATTGATTAAAATGAAAAAACTAGTAGAAACGGAAGGTTAATTAGCAGGATATCAAACTAATAGTGACTGATCTTGAAATTTTTCTAATGCATCTATATAGGCCAAGGAGATAATATTCCTTAATTTCTCTTCCGAGGTGACCACAGTTCCTTTGTAATTAGTTACCAAATCCCCATTTGTAAAATGTTCAATCATTTTAGAAATGACATCATCCTTCGTGTTTATTCCATCCATATATCTTATCAAATAAAACTCAAAAAGACTTAACTGAACGGATTCAAAATATAAATTAGTGACAAATTCTTGTTTTAAATAAATAGATTGCGCTACAGCATATTCCGAGGCTTTTGGGAAATTAGAGTCTTTCGTATTTGTAGGAATTAAATCGGCCCTTACCTCTAATTTGTCTTTCAAAAAAAGATCCATTAGGCTTACTTTTGCTTGCGCTTCAAGATCTGATAAATTAATCCCAGGAATTTTATCTACAGAAAATGAGATTAAATCGTCAAAAGAAAGATATTTCCTATTTTCACTTAAAGTTTTAAAAATCGCTTTTAGCATGATATTTTTAGTTGTCAGGCGATCTTCCGGATTATTATTCAAATAGAAGGTACTCTCCCTGTTTTCATCAAAGGGAATTTCAATATCTGACGTTGCAATAAGATTCATTTTGAAATAAAAATTCGATAACGCATCCATGGATAATGTCCGATTTATCATCTGATGTTCCTGGCATAAAATAGATTGGCGAAAGGCTCTGTTGGTTATAAAATCGAGATATTGTTCCACCCTGACGACATCTTCAATGCTACCCAATTTATCTTTAATTATTGAGGTATAATTTGGTAGATACATTTTAGATATTTCAGCATCTACAAGATACTGTAAACCATATTTTGTAGCATCTTCGATAAAATCAACAAAGTAAAAGGCCTTGTTAAAAGGTTGAAGAAAATCATGAGCAATACTTAAATCTGGTTTACTTTCCAACATTTCACTGGTTTCAAACATAAGTTTTGCGTAAGCACTATCAGATTCATTAAGCGACCCATTTACAAATTCAAATAACAATTTGATTTGATTTATTTTTTCAGGTAATTCATTAAAATGTTTACTGTGAAATAAAGCAAAATCCCTGACAGTAGAAAGATTATTCCAGCCAGGAAGTGCGTTATAGCTAATGTAAGCTAATCCATTTTCATTTAGATTTTCCTTACAAATAGAAAAAATCTTATTTCGAATCTCGTCAGAAACACGAGAAAAAACATCATGAACGATGATATAGTCAAATTTACCAAAAGAACTGTCTACTTCCAATATATCACAGCAAATAAGATCAATATTAGTCAGTTCAAGGGAAAGTTTCAATTCATTACCTTTAGTAATAAGCTCACTTGATATATCAATACCAATGGTATGCGAATCAGGAAATTTAAGTGCAAACGGCACAATATTCCCCCCGGAAGCGCAACCAAGTTCCAATATTTTTGCTGACGCTAAGGGAGCTGCATCCACACCAACAAGTTTAGAGAGCGTTCTCAAATAAAATGGATTGGCATAAAAATTTGAATAGCTTATAAAAGGTAAAGCAGATTTGTCGTAATGAACATAGTTAAAATCCATCATTGATATCATTGTTAAAGCCTATTAAATTTAGGCATCAATAAGTTTTTTGTCAATTTTAGCTCTTAGTGATTTTAAGGCCAGTTGAATCTGGTTATTTAATGTTTGAACTTCTTTAGTTCTGCTTGAAGTCCCTTTTGTAGTTTTAAGATAATTTCCTATTTGGGTCTCTAATCTTTTCAATGCAAGAACTTTTTTATCTGCAGAAATTTTAGAACCCCTTACTTTATCAAATTGACCAAGTGCTTTATCAACCACTAAAATTCTATTTCTATCCCCTTTAAAGAAACCTGAAGAAACGTCAACAAATTTTGCCTTAGTCCAAATACTTTCCTCCACAAAATTCAAATCAATTTTCAGACCATCTTTTATATCTGATTCAATATCTTCCTCTGATTGTAAGGGCTCTGTGGGGGTAATCCATTTAAAATCTTCCTCATCAGAAACTTCAAAACCTCCAAAACTTCTTTTTGCCAGTTCCTTTTTAAATGATTTTTTAAAGAAATAAAATGCTGTTGCCTTTAATTCCAAAAATGCAGCTAATGATAGATCCCCCGCTAATTTGTAATGTGTCTCCATTGATTTTGCATTTAAACTAGTTCCTTTCTCCTTTTTTGACAGAGAAATTTCTTTTGATGCATTGAAATCGAAGGTAACAAAAACGCCCCCTTCTGCACCAAGGCTAAGGGATACGGTAGCAATCAACGGGATACCTGTTCCAACTCCTATAGCTACAAATAATTTTACCTCGCCTTTTGCGGGTTTATCTTTCTGAGTACCCGCAGAAATAACATATTCCTGATCTTCCTTTTTATTTAAACTTAATTGTAAGCCTGGAATAGTCACCTTACCTTCCAAGCCAGCTGAAGCCACGACATTGAGTCCAGGCAAAACGGGAATATCAGCGCTTCCCCCAATTTTACCAGGGAAAAGAGTGCCTGGAAATTCTAAATTTGGGAGTGTTGCTGACACCCCTGTCAACTCTTTTTTTGTTTCATTTTTTTCAAAATCATGAGCTATAGTTCCAGAGCCTCCTATTTTAGGGATTTTATACCCGAAAAAATCAGTACCACCCGCTGATATCCCTCCTTCTCCAGAAATAATCCAGCTTTCATCTGATTTTTCCAAAGCCAGTTTAGCTAAATTACCTTTTAAAATTCCAAAATCAACTTCTAGTTGGGTTTCCAATTCTGATTTTGCCAAGGAATACCCGTCCTTATTTATGCTCAAATCATTAATGGTTATTTGCAATTTCCTTTTAAGGAAAGGAGGTTTTATTTTGGCAATAGTTTTCTCCGCATTAAATTCTCCATCTTTATAATTCACATTGATTAGTTCCAGACTTTGCCCAAAGATTATTAGCGTAACATTGGCATTGGAAAAAGAAAGACTTGTTCCTTCTTCATCTTCAGAAATACCAACATTCCCATCTGCAGAAGCTGAAGCGCCATCTATTTTTCCACTTAAGTCAAAGTCAGAAGAACCATCATAAGTGTATTTATTTCCATCTTTAATGACATTAACTACAATATTGGCCATTTTGGCCTCATCGGCAAAGACTAACTCAGGAATGGTTGCTGTGGCACTAGCGAAATCAAAACCATTGGTCTTTGTAAAAGAAGGATTTTGGATGACAATATTCAGATTGACCCCCAGAACAACCAAATCTAGTTCTCCCTCTTCAACAGAAAAAATATTTGTTAATGAATCATAATTTACTCCACTTACACTGGCTGTTTGACCTACCATTTCGGCATTAAATGCGCCATTCTTAAGAACATATCGGGTTGTACCATTATCTGGATCTTTACTTACGGAAACGTAGCCTTGCCCCCCTCCTAAAACAGGTAAAGTTACGTCAAAATTACCTGCTCCATTAAAGCCACCTTTTGCATTCACATTTCCTTCAATGTCAGTAAATTCAGCGATATCCATCACATTTACGGAAGCAATGTTTACAGCAATTTCATCATAAGAAAAACCACCTTTCGTTAATTTTGCATTAGTTAAGGTAGCATCGAAGGCTTCTACTTTAAGCACATTTCCTGCAGAAAAATCAAGCTTTAGATTACTCGATGCAGCTGAAATCTCATGAGGATTCAAGGAATCATAAGCTACGCCACCAATAGTAACTTCCTGACCCAATATAGATGCATTAAAAGCACCATTCTCAAGTTTATAATGGGTTGACAAGTCTTTAGGTCCTTTTTTAACGGAAACTTTACCTGAAGCATTAGCCAGATTTGACGCTGTAACTAAAAAATCACCTTCTGCGTTAAACCCTTCTTTAGGACTGACATTTCCAGAAATATTACTAAATTTTGCAACATCATCAAATACGCTGATAGAAGCAATATTCACAGAAATATTTTCATAAGTAAATCCTTTATCTTTAGCTAGCTTAGCATTGGATACCGTCGCGTTAAACTCATCAACCTTGAGGACATCTCCTAATGAAAAATTCATTTTTAGGCTACTGGAAGCGGCTAAAATCTCATTCGGATTTATAGAATCATAATTGACCCCTTTAAAGGAAACTTCCTGCCCCATGATAGTCGCATTAAATTCACCATCTTGCAGTTTATATTTAGCGACTTTATCATCTGGCCCCTTTTTTACAGAAACTTTACCTTTTGCACCTGCAAGGCCATCTTTGGTTACATTAAAATTACCTTCCCCGGAAAAACCGGTCTTTTGTCCAATACTTCCCTTAATATCACTAAAAGCAGCTACCCCAAAGAGATTGATTGAAGCAATACTGAGGGTAACATCCCCGTGGGTAAGGATATTATTGGAAAGCTTAAGGTCTTTAACGGCGGCGTTTAAATTTTCCACCTTAATAGCTTCTCCAACAGAAAGATTTAAATTCATGCCAACCTCAGAAAAATCAGCAGATGTTACCTTTTTTTCACTTAAGTTAAAATCAAGTTGGTTCCATTTTGCAAATACTTCCTGACCCATAATTTGAAAAGAGGCATTTCCACCTTTACTAATTATTGATGGATCAGCAGCATTTGCCTGATGCTTAACCATAGATCCAAAATTCAATTTAAAAGCAACATTACCACTTTCCAAATTCAATTCAGGTGGATTTTCAATAACAGAACCCATATATTCTGCGGAATAATCCCCTTGCGTATTTACTTTAAAAGTAGAACTAAAGACCCATTCATCCTTGGCAACTTTTCCTGTTATAAAACTGCCCTGGGTGGTTATTTTAGAGGCTTCCTTATCCAGGCCGAAAGACAATCCTTTTAATATTTCTACTTTATCCAATGCATTTTTCTGGATAAAATCAGCTCCTTTGTTAAACAAATCAAATGCACCATCCACTGCCTCATTGGCCATGCCTCTAACCGTTTTAGAATTATTGATAGCAAAACCTGCCACCTTTCCTAAAAAGGAGTCGTTCATTGCCGCACCCAGTTTGTTATCTTTTCCCGTCAAAGCTGTGCCTGTAGCGTTTAGATCTAACTCACTTTTGATCAGTTTTTTAGAATCAATATAGCCTTCCTGATCTTTGTAAACTTTTAATTTTTGTTTAGCTGTATCATTAAAATCATAATTAATTTGGACTGGGGTCCAACCAATCTCTTTATCTTCATTTTTTTGATCGATTTTAACAGGGATCAGATAGCCCAGTTTTTTGGGATCAAAATCATCTGATAATTCAAACTTTTCCGTTTTAACGCCCAACAGTCCTAATCCAAACCAGCCTTTATCCTTTGGAAGAGCTCCAGATTTAATTATTTTAGACGCATTCTTTTTATCTTTTTTATTGGATTCAATAATGGTATTAACCACATCTGTTTTCCTCAAGGAAGCCTTTTCAGTAATAAATCCTGATTTATTGTAAGTATTGTCAATTTCCGCCCCCTTTTCTTCAGATGGTTTATCTTGGTTTTCATCTGGATTAGTATTGGCTGAAGCTGTATCAGATGCTGCGGTTTCAATAGCATCAGAAATTTCTGGTTTTTTCTCCAAATCCATTTCCGGCTTCAGCGCCTCCTCTTGAATATCCGACGTATTTTCATTTTCAACCTTTTGAACAGGAGGCATAGAAACGGCCTCTTTTGCCGCATGTTGTTCAACGTTTACAGGGATTTGCCTTTTCCGTTGAGCGGCATTTCGAAAAGCCATAGCTTGAATAGCCCTTAATTTTTCGGTTTGCGGACTTTTATCAGCCATTTCCTGCAATGCCTTTAATTGCTTTACACGAGGACTATTCTCATAAGCATCTTGATTTTTTCTTTGAGAAATAATAGCTGGTGATAATACTAAGTTTTGCTCTATTGATTCAGAAATGCTATGCAGTTGCACCAAGCTTTTAGGTAAAGCCTGGTTATTTCTACTTTCCAGTTTTTCAGCATTTACACTCATGATTTAAAATAAAGGTCAGAGACAATAGTTTAAAACACACATTATCAATAAGTTTTAAAGATACAACTTTTTTAATTGTTTTAATTTCATTTTATTTAAGAGGAAAATAAGCTTAATTAGAATTCCTGCCCATTGTCTACAGTTGTAAATGAAAGCTACAGATGGTAAAATGCGAGAAACAGATGTAGTTGATACCAAAACCTTACCTCGAATTATCAAATCTGTCCCGTCACCCAAAACGGAACCATTTAAAAAATAGCTGGCAAAAAATAGACATAAACTCACTGATTACTGGAAAAAAAGCGGCTTAGAAAAAGAAGATGAATTTGCATTGCTTACTAATATTATCCATCAAGAGTGGACAGGATTGAGTTTTACAAAACACAAGGAAATAAAAAGAAATTATAATAATTGCACTGGTTTCCAAACTTTAAAATTTAAAACCGCCGAAAGTAAACAAGTTATAGGTAAATAACTTTTTCAATTAGTCTTACACCTTGAAGTTAATCAAACATTAGTCCTCCAAATCAACAATTGGGGGGGGGAAATAGCCTCCTTCGTCAAGACCTATACTGGAAAATCAAATAGACTCTTACTGAATTTCAAAGTGAGCTGTATTTAAATAAATCTTTCAAAAATGATAGTCTCTTGAAAAATTATTTCTTTTATGATACTCAAAATCTATTTTGTCATTACACCATTAACCTTTCTCCAAATACTAAGCGGATTTCCTTCTTTCAAAGCGTCAGGCAATAAATTATCCGGAAAATTTTGAAAGCAAAATGGCCGTACAAATCGAAAAATAGCACTTGTACCAACCGATGTAAATCTGCTGTCGGTTGTAGACGGAAATGGTCCGCCATGCTGCATAGCATGGGTAACTTCAACGCCAGTTGGTACATTATTAATAATTAATCGTCCACATTTTTCACTTATTAATTCAATAAGGGTTCCATTTGTCTTTAAATCGGAAGATTCTGCCATCAAGGTGGCAGTAAGTTGCCCATCCAGCTTTTTAATAATACTGGATAATTCTCTTATATCCTTACATTTTACAACTATTGAAAATGGACCAAAAATTTCCTGATGTAATAGTTTATTTTTTAAAAAAGTAGCCCCAGATACCACGGCAACTGTTGGATATCCATAAAGCAAATTATCCTCTTTTTCAATTGTTTGAATAACTGTTCCTGCTTGATTTTCTATTGATTTAACGCCCTTTTCAAAATTTCTAGCAATTCCTTCATGAAGCATAGGACCTGCTGTTTTTAATTTCATTTTATTTATAAAGCTCTTCAAAAACATATCTAATCCCTCGCTTTCAATTCCCAGAATGAGTCCTGGATTGGTACAGAACTGACCAATACCAAGCGCAACAGAATCTGCAAGTTCAGTTGCCAAAGATTCAGCGCGTATTTTTAGTGCGTTATCAAACAATACAACAGGATTAATACTACCCATTTCAGCAAAAACAGGGATTGGCTGTTTCCGTTTATTAGCCAGATCAAAAAGTGATTTTCCTGCAACAAAAGAACCGGTAAATGCTACAGCACTCACAGCTGGGTGTTTAGCAAGATATTTACCAACTTCTACACCACCTTCAATATGCGTAAAAACACCATTTGGCATTTCCGTTTTTGAGGCAGCTTTTTCTATTGCAGATGCAATTAAACGCGAAGTTTCGATATGAGAAGGATGACCTTTGACTACCACTGGACAACCTGAAGCCAATGCTGACGCTGTATCACCTCCCGCAGTTGAGAATGCCAACGGGAAATTGCTTGCACCAAAAACAACAACAGTTCCTAATGGAACCAGCATTTTCCGCAAATCTACTTTAGGTATGGGTTGACGATCTGGAATAGCTTTATCAATGATGGCATCGACCCAGGAACCTTCCTCGAGTAATTGAGAAAAAAGACGTAATTGACCTGTTGTGCGACCTCTTTCACCCATTAACCTTGCAGCAGGTAAATGACTTTCAGCATTGGCTGTTTCAATTAATAAATCACCTAAATTCTCAATTTCTTCAGCTATTTGTCTTAAAAAATCACCTTTTTGTTTACCTGAATAAAATCGATAAATTTTATAGGCATTATTTGATTGAGCTAAAAGATGATTTATTTCCTTTGTTAACATTTTATTATTGTTAGAGAACTAATATATACGGTTTTGATCACTCATTACCATTGATAAGTAATGAAACAAAACCGTAATATAGTTTACACCTTTCTTAATTTGCTTTAATAATTTTTTCTAATTCCGCTACATGTTCTGGCGTAGGCATAACTAAAGGTGCCCTAACATCTCCCGCGCTTCTACCAATAATTTTGGCACCTGCTTTAATTAAGCTGACGGCGTAGCCATTCTTTTTTCCCCTTAAACGCACCAAGGGGATATAAAATTTCTGAGTAATCTCTTTTACCAGTTCTTTATCACCTGCCCGCAAGGCTTTATAAAATTTAATGGCTAATTCTGGGACAAAATTAAAAGCTGCTGAGGAATACGTATTTACACCAATGGATAAATAGGCTTCCGATATGATTTCAGCCGTTGGAACACCGCCAATGTAGGAAAGACGGTTACCTACCGTTTTAATGATATCGTTCAGATCCTGCATATTTCCCGTACCATCTTTCAATCCAATCAAATTTGGACAAGCATCAGCTAATTTTGAAATATATTCCGTTGATAAAATACCATTTCCACGGTTGTAGTAAATAACAGGCAGGGAGGTATTGCTGATAATAGTTTTAGCATACTCAAAAACACCTTCCTGAGGACATTCTGTTAAATATGGGGGAAAAAACAAGAGCGCATCTATACCTGCATTTTCAGCCATTTTTGCAAATGAAATGGCTTCGGGTATACTCCTGCCAACGCTCGAGATGACGGGTACACGACCTGCAGTTGTTTCAACAGATACTTTGACAATTCTCTCATATTCATTTGCAGACAATGAGAAAAACTCGCCGGTACCTCCAGCTACGAATAGGGAGGAAACCTCATTATTAATAAACCAATCGACTCGATTTGCAAAGGAATCGGAACTAAATTCCCCCTTTTCATCAAAATCTGTAATTGGAAAAGACAATAAGCCGTCTTCGAGGGCTGATTTGATTTTTGATAATTCCATAATTAAAATTTGCTTAAGCAATAATCATTTTTCAATTTGATACTTCATCAGAGACGGCTTGAAGCATGGCCTTAATATAGCCATAACAAAACGAAAAAGCCTGATCCTGAGAACCTTCTGCATGATGATGTGGAACATGATCTGGCATAACCATACCATTAAATCCTACATCACGAAGAGCTTGAATAACCTGGAAAAAATTCATTTCACCATTATCAGGGTAGCATTCCATAAAGTTGTTAAAACTACCCTTAATATTCCTTAAATGGACGTTAAAAATTTGTTTACGATCCCCAAAATATTTTATGATTGGGAAAATATCGTTTTTTGGGTCATTTAAACCTTCCGCAATGGAACCGATACAAAAATTAAAGCCATGATAAGGGCTTTTGGAAAGATTAGCAAAACGTTTCATTCCCTCGAATACATCTGGACTATTCCAACGCATGATACCTCTGTAAGGAGCAGGAACAGGGGGATCAGCAATATGATTAGCTAGTTTAACTTTATATTCTTCAGCAACAGGCAAACAACGCTCCAGCATGTAACTGATACGTTCGAATATTTGGTCTATGGACACATCCCCTGCAATGGTTCTTGGTTGCTCTTTTTTAAGTGCCTCTGCATAGTTCCATGTTGAATATTCAGCATTTCCCCTTTTAGTATCCAACGTTTTACCTGTTCTTAAGACAGGTAAAATTGTTGTATTGTAATTTAGAACTTTAATGCCAGATTTTCCCGCCACCTGTATCATTTGTTGAAGCATTTCAATTTCACGATCTCGTTCAGGATTTTTACCCAGCATGATATTTGGTAGCAGTTGTTTATCAATTCCCGCTGAAGTGAGTGGCCAATGATAGGCATCGAGACTAATTCCATATTTTTCACAAGCATCCCGTTTGGCTAAGGAATCAGCTAAATCCCATCCTTTGCCCTTTATAAAATTTGGCATACCTCCATCAATATTGAAAATACCATGACGGGCTTTAAATTCCAGGTTTTCAATGGTTGTGCCGCCTGACTGACAACCTGCCTTCATCAATACTTTTTGTTTAGGCTGAATTAACCCATGATGGATATTGGTCGCCTTACTTTCTTTTGTACTAAAAACAGAAGGTAAAATGGTTGCTAAAGTTATAGTTTTAAGAACATTTCTACGTTTCATTACACCAATAATTTAATTGTGAATAAAATTGTTTGCATTTAAAAATTTTACAAAAGAGGTTAAACCATTGGATAAAAATGTGCTGCAATCATGGTTATAACAAGCCCCGATAAACCCATAATTGTCTGCATAGGTGCAATCGTTTTCATCGCTTCCTGTTCCGTAAGATTACTAGTTTTACACATAATCCAAAAGCCTGCGTCATTCATCCATGGAATCAATTTTGCACCCGCACCGATAGCTAAACACAGATAAACGGGATGAAAACCCAAATTTGCATTTTGGGCCATACCCGACAAGATACCTGCGGCAGTAATTAAGGCCACTGTAGCTGAGCCTTGGGCTGTCCTTACCACTGCTGTAATAAAAAAAGCAAGGGGTATTAAAGCCATTTGGTAGTCCTTGGTCAAATCAGCAATGCGACTACTAATACCTGTTTGCTGTAACATTCCTCCAAATGCACCACCTGCTGCTGTTATTAAGATAATCCCTCCTCCTGTCATTAGCGCATTTTGGGTAAAAGCTGTCATTGCAGATTTATCACTCTTTTTTTGATAGGCTAAAACCAAAAGAGCGAATACTGCACCCGTAAACAAGGCAATATTTTTGTCGCCAAAGAACAAGACAACTTCTAAAATACTATTTAAAAACCCAGAAGAGGTTAAAGGCGTATTTGATTTATGAAACGCTTCAACAGCAGAACGGATACATATTGTCACCAAAGGAAAAACAGCAGGCAAAAGGGCAAAACCTAAAGCAGGTAAATCTTTATCGCTTTTATTTGCAATAGCTGCAATATCTTCCAGTCGCGCGTCTGGCGAATCTCTCAAGGTAATTGACGTTCTTCTGTTAAGCCATTTTGCAACTAAATATCCAACCGTAATAGTACAAAGACCTAACAGCGTACCACAAACCATCATTAATCCAATGGGAACATTTAACGCACCAACCAAAAACAAAGGACCTGGAGATGGCGGAACAAATGAATTTGCCATAACTCCTCCTGCAATGACTGATAAAGCCAGTAGTAAATAATTTTTACCTAAACGCATACTCATAGCCTTAGCCAAAGGCATCATTAAGAAAATAACCGTATCTACAAAAACAGGAATGGTTAAGAAGAAACTACTTAAAATAAATCCAACAGCAGCATTTTTTTCTCCTGTCACTTTTAACATAGCCCTAATTATTTTTTCAGCGGAACCACTATCAAGCATAGATTTTCCAATAATTGCAGCCATTGCAATTAGAATACCAATTTTAGCACAAGTATTTCCGAATTCTGTTCCAATACGTTCCCCTATACTTTTATGAGATAGCTTCAAGGCTTCAGCCGCTGCTGTTCCTTTTGCCAGATAAAATTGCTCAACAGCTATCACCGGAGTTAATAGTGCAACAGCAACCGCTGCTAATAACAGCGCTAAGAAAGGATGCAATTTTAATCCAATAATACCACCTACTACAATTACAATTCCGACTAATAAAATAAAAATTGGGTCTGTCATTTTAGATATTCGTTTTTGGATTTTCGTTTTTAAGCCTTCGGATTACAATTTTTAGACCCATGTGATGAGGTAAAATCTTGTCATTGCGATTTCAAAATAGAAAATCATTTAGTTTAACAATAGGTTTTAGGTTAAATGGCATCTTTCTACCATAGTTTTAAATCATTTAGCATTTTGGACCATTGGAGCAAAACCATAAAATGAATGTTTTGCTAATAATTCCATTTTTGAAGCTCAAATTGTAAATCCAAAGATTTACTACCAGCGTACTGGTTTAAATTTCCAATTCGGTATTTTCTTCTGCATTTCAGGCTCATCATCCCGTTTTGTTAAACCGCAACGAAGATAATTTTGATGCAAATTTGCTAAAGCCTTTCTATCAAGCTCGACACCAAGACCTGGGCCAGAAGGTACAGCTACAGACCCTTCTTCAAATTTGAAACGCCCCCCTTCAATCACCTCATCTGATTGCCATGGATAATGAGTGTCTAAGGCATATTTTAAATTTGGAATAGCTCCCCCAAGATGTACCATTGCAGCCAGAGATATACCCAGATGACTATTGGAATGCATAGATAAATCCCTTCCGAAAGTAGCACAAACCGTTGTCAATTCCATGGAAGACCTCAGACCTCCCCAAAAATGGTGGTCACTTAAAATGATATCTTCCGCTCCAATCGCAATACTACCTGGAATATCCTGAAAAGACGTGGTACACATATTGGTAGCTAAAGGAGTATTCAAGGCTTTTCTTACTTTGGCCATATTTTTTTGACCTCTCGTAGGATCTTCCAGATACTCCAATATCCCTTCCATTTCTTTTCCATACTTTATAGAGGTACTGACCTTCCACAAAGCATTTGGATCAAATCGCAAAGGAACATCAGATCCAAATGCTTTATGTAAGGCAAAAATGGTATCAACTTCTACTCGAGGGTTAAAAACCCCACCTTTCAATTTAATAGATTTAAATCCAAATTCTTTGCACATAGCTTTTGCCTGAACAACCATTTCATCGGGTGTCAAACTAGCTACTTGTCGGGCAGCATCCCAACCAGATACATTAGGGTCGAGACCAAATTCAAACAGGCCACCCGCACCTTCATATTTGTAAAACAAATAAGCTGAAAAAGGGACAGATTCTCTTCGTTTACCACCTAATAAATCCACTATAGGACGATTAACTATTTTTCCAATAATGTCCATACAAGCCACCTCAATGGAGCTAAATACATGCACAACAGTGCGTTGATCCCAGGGTGTAAATCCTCTTTCTGCAGGTTTTTCCATTCCAAATTCTGCATGTAAAAGATCTTTTATATGATTAAGCTGGAAGGGGTCTTGTCCTATTATCAAGCGTTTACTACGTGCTAAAGCTTCGTCAATATTTATATTACCTGGAATTTCGCTAATACCGACAATATTATCATCTGTTACTAACTCCACAATAGTCCTTAAAGCATAGGGAGCATGTAGTCCTGCTGCATTGAGTAAAGGTGGATCCACTACAGCAATAGGTGTAATGTTAAATTCCTTAATTTTGGGACCCTTCTGGCTTGATATTTTCATCATTAAACGTTAAAATAAATTAATGTTAAAAGATAAATAAAAAACTTTAAACTGTCATTCCAGGAATACAAATTATTTTTTATCCCACCAAACCCGGGTATCCATAATATTTGGTCCTTGTTTAGCAATAGCGACTTCAACATTCTTTTTATTCACATTTAATTCAGCATCTGTATAGGTTAACCGTCGAATAAATGACTCCGTTTTAAGATCTTTTCCAGGGAAGTTATTGGGTGATAAAACAGGAAAATCACTTCGCCGGAAATTTGCCCATGTTTCAGGACCATTAAGAAAAGAGGCAATCCAATATTGGGTATTAATCTGTTCCAGTTCCTTTCCAGTCGTCAACGTATTTCCCGAAGTAAAAGTAGTTATGGAAGCAGCTGGTATAGCTGAACTGGCTCCATAAGCTGCAAATTGCTCCATATTGGCTTTAATTCCATTGGTATATAAAGTTTTAGCATCCCCTGAAGTCCAACCTCTAAATACTGCTTCGGCTAATAAAAATTGCGTTTGAGCATGAGTAACAATAAAACTAGGCGCATTAAGGCCAGCCATACGGGTACGGTCAAGTTGGCTATAATCCCATAAACTCTGTAAACCACTTGCCTTTGCAACGGGTGTTATTGTCGTATTATCATAACCTTGAGGAGCCCCAATTTGAACAGAAGTGTCTCTGTTTGCTCTAGTCTCAACTTGTTGCGCACCACTGGTTGCACCAACATAACGCACTGCTATAGCTGAAAGGCGTGGGTCTTTGTTGGCTCTAAGATGTTTTACAAAATCATCTGACAAATAAAAGAAAGCAGATTGCCCCCCATTGAGTTGTGCACCTACCGGATTTGCATAATTGGCATTGTGAAGTAGTACTGCATTATCACTATTAGATGTCATTAATCCTCCTGAAACAGCTTTTTTTACAAATTCGGAAGCTTTAGCAGGATTCACTTTGGACAATCGCATAGCAGCACGGAGCAAGAGTGAATTTCCTAGTTTACGCCATTTGACAATATCCCCAGCATATAAGACATCATTGTTAATTCTTGGTTTTGTTGCATCTAAGGCAATGGATGCTATTTCCAATTCATTTAAAAGATCTGTATAAATTGCTTCCTGCGTATCATAAATTGGTGCCGAAATACCTTTCAAGAAATTTTGACCTGCTTCTGAATAAGGTACATCACCATAAGTATCCGTCAACACCATAAAAGCATGTGCTTTCCAAATACGCATCATATTATATAAATTTGAACGAGCAGGAACATCTTTAGCTTGCGCAATACCGTCCACCAAACCTTTTATAACAGATTGATAGTACCTGTCCCAATTAGATGAAGAAAGACTGCGATTATCCTGATTGAAATTGGCACCTGCTCCAGAACCAGTAAAAGGCGTAATCATCTGTTTTACAATAGTCGTTTCATAATTCAGATTACTATAAACAGGTGCACTATTGACTACAGCGGAATTGAGCTGTAATGCAGGGTCTATATTGGTTAATGCTGTTGGATTGATATTCATTTCATCAAAACCTTTGTCACATGAGGTGGCAAAAAGATAACATACCAGGATGAGAAAATAGGGTGTTATATTTTTCATTTTCTTTTGTTTTCGACTGTTTATTTTAAAAAATAAGGGAATGATTTGGTTAAAATTTCACATTCAAATTTATCCCTATGTTACGGGTTACAGGCAAACCAGTTGCTTCTAAACCAACAAGGTTATCAGAGGGGAAACCAAATTGTTCTGGGTGAATATTATCTACCCATTTTTTCAAGACGGCAATATTATTGGCTACGATACTTAATTTTGCACCTTTAACAAACTTGATATTTTTAACTAATTTGCCAAAATTGTATCCAAAGGTAATTTGGCGTAATTGCCAAAGACCCGCATTTGCCACAAATTGCTCTGCAATATTAGATGCTCTAACCGTTTCATAAAAGGCTTGAACTCCTGACTTCACGGTATTAATTTCACCTTTACTATTCACTCCATCACCAATCACAAAATTTTCAGCTCTTCCAACCAAAGTTCCTTTGTGTAACCCATGTCTCCAAGCATTGAAATTGGTTCCTGAAATCATTTTATGACCTAATTTAAAATCAATTAAAATGGATAGGTCAAAACCTTTATAGTTGAAAATATTCGTAAAACCACCCACATAAATTGGGACAGCACTTCCAAAAGCTATTTGAGTGGCAGTCCGCAAAGGACGACCATTCCCTGAGTCAAAAATTTGTTTGCCTGTAGCATCCCGGAGATAGCCAAAACCATATAATTGACCCAATGGAAGACCTACTACCTGACGTAATTCCCCTGTAAATTCACCCGTTCCAACTGTTATTTCACTTAGTCCACCTAAATCTAATACCTCTGATTTATTATAAGCAAAATTGAAAATAGAATTCCATTTGAAATTAGTTGTATTTACAGCATCTACATCTAATAATATTTCAACACCTTGATTTCTGCTTTTACCAACATTAACCAATTCTGTTAAAAATCCACCAGCATTTGACGCTTGTTTGCGTAATATTTGATCAGAAGATAGTTTGTCATAATAAGAAATATCAATACCTATGCGATAATCAAATAATTTTAATTCTAATCCTGCTTCTTTCTCGGAAACTCGCATAGGGCGTAAATTGGCATTTGGTACTATGGAACCCGCTATACTACCCAGGGGTGAGGTACCAAATAATTGCGCATTTATGTTGTAAAAAAGGTTATTTGAATAAGGCTGCACATCCGTATCACTTCCCACTTCGGCATAAGCAGCTCTAATTTTTGCAAAACTTAACCAACTAGGTACTTTATCTCTTAGTGCTTGAGATAAAACAAAACTTGCTGTAATTGAAGGATAAATGATACTTCGATTTTCTGGAGAAAGTGTTGAAAACCAATCATTTCTAGTCGTTCCATTTAGGAAAAACACATCATTATAAGACAATTCCGCCGAACCATATAATGAATTTACCTGTCTTTCAGAAAAATCATAAATAGGATCTTTGGCACGACCATTGCTCAAAGAATAAAGATCACGAACATAAAAATCTTGCACAAGGACATTGTGTCGGCTAATTTTGCGATACATCTGATTACCACCTGCAGAAACATTTAAACCCACCTTACCAAAAGTTTTATTTGCTCCAATTAAAAAATCTGCGTTTAACTCTCTGACCGTTCTGGAATCCTGGACAAATTGCCCATTAACGAAGCCTGCAGGTGCTGCCACCTGACGTTGTGTTCCTGTAGGCAAATTATATTCTTGTTCACGAGCATAATAATCTTGGCCAATACGCGCCTGTACAAATAACCAATCTGTTACATTATAGCGACTTGTTATGTTGCCAAAAACACGATCATTGGATATTCTATCAAATCTTTTAAGTGCAAAATAAGGATTTGTCCTATTTGTAAAACGAGACCAAACCATTTCATTGCCATCTGCATCAGCAGCATTTTCTCTCAGTAAGGACAAAGGCATGGAGTTGGCCATACTAAAGATGATAACAGGACTAAAATCTTGTTCCGCTATATTTGGGGGATTAATACGGTTTTCATTAGAATAATTTATATTACCAGAGATAACTAGCTTTTTAGCGAAAGTTTGATTAAAGCCTAGATTTACTGTTTTACGATTATACCCAGAGCCCTCTAAAATAGCCGTATTCCCTAATTGAGAGCCTGAAAGACTGAAACCACCATTCTGACCACCAGAAGAAATTGTTAAGGTATTCGTTAAAGTACTACCTATCCTGTAAAACTGGTTAATAATTCCTCTTTGTGGTTCGTAAGGGGCTGTAATATTATTAAATAAGGTATGAGTCATACCTGGTTGAAACTTTTCACCAAAACTCCACTGTCCTGAAGTTGGAAATGCCGTAGTAGGCCGAAGACCATTCTCCCCTTGACCATATTCATATTGATAATCGGTATAATCCAATGGTGTTTCATTGGTATAGTTGGCATTATATGTTATGGATACACCTTGTCCTTTCGCCCCTGATTTAGTCGTAATCATAATCACCCCGTCTTTTGCGCGAGAACCATAAAGAGCAGAGGCGGCGGCTCCTTTCAACACCGTCATATTTTCAATATCATCAGGATTAATACTGCTCAGACCATCACCACCATCAGAAGTTCGATTTGATCCTCGTTCTGCTACATCACCCCTTGCTCCATTATTTGTATTGTCAATAGGTACTCCATTTACAACAATCAATGGAGAATTATTCCCTCCAAAGGAGGACTGTCCTCTAATACGAATTTTACTCGTTCCTGCCGCACCTGAACCCAAGGATGTAATATTTACTCCTGCTATTTTACCTTGTAAAGCGTTCATAAAATTGACACTCCTATTCACAGCAACATCTTCTCCACCTACTGAGGCCGTGGCGTAACCTAAACTTTTGGCTTGTTTTTTAACCCCTAGAGCTGTTACCACAACTTCTTCCAGCTCTCTTCCTTCTTTAAGTTGAATATTGATGGTATTGCGACCATTGATGGGAATGGTTTGAGTCTGATACCCTATAAAACTGACTATCAGATTTCCCTTTGCTTCATTATCCTCTAATTGTAGCGTGAATTTTCCATCAATATCTGTAAAAACTCCCTTCGTTGTTCCCTCTAATACTATAGTTGCTCCGATGAGTGGTTCGTTATTATCATCTGTGATTTGACCCGAAATGGTAAATGCAGGTGGGCGTATCATCAAATTATTGTCTTTTTGCCGCTCCAACATAGAGAAACCCGGTAAAATGGTATTCCTCAATCTGCTAAGGATAATCTGTTGAGCATCAGCTTCATAAACTATTCCCAAAGGTTTGAGTACATCTGATAAAACTTCCGCCAATCGCTGATTATTTGCCTCGACAGATACTTTTAGCGTAGTTTGAATTTCTCTGTGATTATAAATAAACCGAGCCTTGGTTCGTTGCTCAATGGTAGATAAAACTGTTTTAAGGTTTTCATTAGTAAGCTTGATGGTCAGTTTTTCATCTAAAACCCCTTGACCATTCAGATTATTGGCATGGATAATACCAGCTGTGGCTATCAAAACCAAAATTTGGGTAAATGTAATTTTCATCACTTTGAAAAGAAAATCTGTTTTCGTTTTCATACTATTGTAAGCTGTTTAGTTAATATTAAAATTGACTTTTCTTACTGATAGCAGAACTTTATTTCAGATACTTGTTTAATTGCAGTTTTTTTATGAAAATTTTAACCTAGACCTTTATAATCTATATTTACTTGTTGAAATTATTATTTCAAACAACCTTCGCTATGAATAATAATTTGAGCATCCGTTTTTTCATAAGTCGAATGAGTGATTTTGCAAATAAGATCTAATTTTTTAAACAGAGATTCATCAGTCAAATTTGCCGTCAAATAACAATTTCCCATCACATTGAAATCATAAATTACAGTTATACCATACATTTTTTCCAACAAATAAAATACTTCGGAAACAGGCTTTTCATCAAAAATAAAATCTTTAAGTGGAAGGTTCACCAATGCTACTGGCTGATCAACAATGGATTTTAGTAATCGCTCCTCATTTGCTGAATAGGCCACTTTCTGATTAGGTGTCAAAATAACACCTATAGATTCATTGTACAAATTTTGTTTCGATCTTTCCTGATCTTTTCTGGTATAAACGGAAACTTTTCCAGTTTGAACCTCTACAAAAACATCTTTGTTTTTAGCAGCATTTACTAAAAAACTGGTGCCCAAAACCTGGGTCGAAATATGATCTGTATAAACCCAGAAAGGTTTTTGAGGGTTTTTAACCACATCAAAAAATGCCTTCCCAGCTAAATAAACTTCTCTTCTAGATGGCTCAAATTCCCTTGGATAACGTAAAATACTATTTGGATACAAAGTCACAATACTTCCATCATTCAAAGTAATTTTTTGGTTCACCTTGTTTAAATTACGTTTTTCAATAAAATCATTATTTGAATTTGAAAAAACGGGAGCAGTTTCGAATATTTTTTTGGGTATCCCAATTTTAGAAGAATTTAAATACCAGAGACCAATACCAAAAATGACGGATACTGCAACAGCAACCTGCCAAACAGGCTTTCGCCAGACTGGGATTAATTTTTTTGGAAGAACGGCCACTTCATCAGTAATAGATTCTAAAGTTTCTATATTAAGACTTGTATCTTTTTCTTCCAGTGCATATAAAAATGCCTTCGCTAATTGAATTTTCTGAGAAAAATCAGGGTTTGTATTAATCCAGTCTTGCCAAAATCTCTCTGCTTGTTCATCTTTATTCAGAATCCATTTACGGAATAATGTATCCTGTGCAAAATCTTCAAAATCAAATTTGGTATAATCGGTATTATTCATTTTACTTTGTTGACAATAGTCGTTTTTTTTTAATAATCAAAAATAAAACGCTATCTACAAACACTCGTTCAACAGATAGCGCTTTTTATGATCAGATACTTGTTTTTAAAG
>Ga0114975_10000055_pt1 | contig 72603 bp, 74 predicted proteins | sample S_130626_EF_Meta_FD_87031 | JGI IMG/M metagenome (GOLD analysis project Ga0114975, IMG submission 87031) | Freshwater microbial communities from Lake Simoncouche, Canada to study carbon cycling - S_130626_EF_MetaG | ecosystem: Environmental > Aquatic > Freshwater > Lake | place: Lake...
GGAGTGATGGATGAGGCTTGAATTTTTTGATGTTTTAATAATGCTTGAATACCGGGTTCGGTCAGGATCACTATATCGGCATTGGCACTGGATTTACACTGTTCGACTAAAGCCACCGTTGTACCAAAAGTAATATCACATTCTTGAGTAGATAGTTTTGAAAATGCCTTAAGAATGGACGGCATGGCGGCATGAAATGCGGTTGAACAAAGAATCTTGATCGTCATGCAGATTAAGACTTATATTCGTTAGATGCTTTAAAGCCAATGCCACGAGAAATCTGAATCGCCGTATCCATAAGAGGTTTCACCCAGTCACGTTGAAGTCTGTCAGTTGGTGCTGATAAAGAAAGACCGGCAACCATTTGCCCTGAATCATCATAAATACCTGAAGCCATACAACTAACGCCCAATTCAAGTTCTTCATTATCATTGGCCGTACTATTTTTTCTTACTTCATTTAACTCTTGTTCCAGTTGGGTAATTTGCGTAATACTGTTTCGAGTATGCCCCGCAAGACCAGTTCGAGTTGCGTAGGCGCGTACTTTATTAGCATCATCTTGCGCCAAAAATAATTTACCCACCGAAGTTAAGTGAAGAGGGGCGCGACCACCAATTGCTCTGACCACCTGCATACCGGAGCGCTCACTATAGGTGCGGTCGATATAGACGATTTCATCTCCTTGACGAACGGATAAATTGACAGTTTGATTGGTTAATTTATGAAGTGCACGCATGGGTAACTGGGCAGCTTCACGGACTGATAAGCGCGCTTTGACTAGAGTACCTAATTCAAGAAGACGAAGACCTAATCGATAATTACCACCATCTGAACGGTCGACTAAGCGACAAGCCACCATATCATTCAATATACGATGAGCCGTAGAGGGGTGTAAGCCACTTTTTTCCGATAAAAATTTTAAACTACAAGCTTCATCTGAATCCGCTAAAGCATCGAGCAAATTCATCATCCGCTCAATCACTTGAATCGCAGTTTTACCGGTTGGTAAGATTGGAGTCTTTTTTTCAATATTAGCCATAACTTGATTGTATCAATCAATTATTTAATTGCACATCCTGAAATAATGATTCGTGAAAAAAAGTATGACTTAAGCTGATTGAAAAGCAATAATGGCGTCTTTGATGATCTGTGGTCCCTGAAAAATAAGACCACTATAAATTTGCACCAAGGATGCACCAGCATGACGCTTTTCAAGAGCATCAACTCCGGACATAATGCCGCCAACTCCAATAATCGGGATTTCCCCTTGCAGAAGTTCCGCAAAGGATTTAATCGTCCTCGTTGCAAGTGGCTTCATGGGTTTGCCTGATAGTCCACCTGCTTCATCAGCATTCTTGAGATGCTCGACACCAGTTCGAGAAAGTGTCGTATTTGTGGCGATCAGAGCATCAATTTTGAACTCTAGCAGCGCGTCAGCTACAGACTTTATTTGGTCATGCTCAAGATCAGGAGCGATCTTTAAAAATAGGGGTACTTGTTTACCAAAAGTTTGACTCAGTTTTTCTCGCTCAGAAGTTAAAGCACTTAGCAAATCAATTAAGTCTTGACCACCCTGTAATTGACGAAGATTTTTCGTGTTGGGTGAGGAGATATTCACCGTTACATAAGAAGCTACTTCATAGACTTTTTGTAAGCAGGTGATATAGTCCTTGCTGGCGTTCTCAATAGGGGTGAGGGCATTTTTACCAATATTCAGTCCAATCACACCGCCAGACTGGTAAAACTGAGAAGCCTTCACGCGTGTAACGCATGCATCCACCCCATCATTGTTAAAGCCCATACGATTGATAATCGCATGTTCTTCAGGTATGCGAAACATCCGCGGAAGAGGGTTACCCGGTTGTGCTAAAGGAGTCACTGTGCCAATTTCAAGAAAACCAAAACCTAGACAAGCAAGAGCATCAATATGTTTGCCATCTTTATCTAATCCGGCAGCAAGTCCGACGGGATTGGGCAGATTAAAACCACAAAATTGCGTAGGACATTGAGGAACTTGACCAATGATTGCAGGTAGTAAACCAAAACGACATGCTTGATCAAGGGTGTTTAGAGAAATGTGATGGGCAGTTTCTGCATCTAAACAAAATAACAAGGATCTAGCAACAGGATATAAGTTCATTACGAATTTTCAGAATGGTTTTCTAAAGTCATCCACACGCCATTGACTAAACCTTCAATCGGTTTATATAAAGCTTTATAGGACATTTTTTGACTTTCTTGAATGTAATAGCCTAAATACACAAAAGGTAATTGTAATTCTTTTGCTTTCTCGACTTGCCACAAAACGCCGTAAGTGCCATAACTTGCCTTACTTTGTGAAGCGTCATAGAAGGTATATACGGAAGAGATGCCATCGCTAACCTTATCAATCACACTGACCATTCTCAAAACACCATTCTCTCGGAATTCCACTAAAAACGAATCAATATGTGATTGGATTAAAAATTGTCGATATTGATCTTCTTCGTCTTCATTGGAATCTGCAGCGCTTCCATCAATTTGTAGTGCATGTCGACTTTGTTGATATTCCGTGTAAAGTGCAAAGTGTTCAGGTATAAATTGCAAGGCTATGATTTTTGCTTGTAAATTGGAGTGCTTCAGAAAAGCTCTTTTTTGACTACGATTAGGCACGAAGTCGTTTGCTTGAATTCTTGTTGCAATACAAGATTGACACTGATCGCAATAAGGGCGATAGGTAAAATGGCCGCTTCTTCTAAATCCTGCCTTGATTAATTCACCATAAATTTGCGTGGTAATTAATTGTGGTGGTGTTGCGACTTGAGAACGCGCTTCATGATTGGGCAAGTAGCTACACGCATAGGGTGCCGTTGCATAAAACTGTAAAGTGTTGAAGGGGATATCTTTCAGGTTAGCCATACATATCTCTCACTAGATTTTATTATATGCATAAAGCACTGACTTATCCCATTGCCATGTCGGTGCGGGTTGATCAATATGACTTTCAATCCAATCTAAAAAATAATCTTTAGATATGGGGTGCGCCCCCATTGATTTTAAGTGGCTCGTTTGTTGTTGGCAATCAATCAGGTGAATATTGACTTTTGCGCACCAGGCACACAGAGCCGCTAAAGCTATTTTTGAGGCATCGCTAACATTTGTAAACATCGATTCACCATAAAACATGGTTCCAAGATTAATGCCGTATAAGCCTCCTACCAATTGACCCTCAAACCAAGTTTCTACGCTATGGGCGATACCTTGTTGATGAAGCCTAAAGTAGTAGGCGATGATTTCTTCGGTAATCCAAGTACCATCTTGATCCTTGCGGTGAGATTTTGCACAAGCGCTGATGACTTCCTGAAAGACAGTATCGACCTTGATTTCCCACGCCGGGTTTTTTTGTACTTGCCTGAGTTTTTTATGCAGACTATCACTGATATTGATTTGACGAGTATCTAAAACCATTCTGGGTGAGGTGCACCACCACATCACTGGTTGACCCTCGCTATACCAAGGAAAAATACCCTGTCGATAAGCGGCTAATAAGAGCCGCTCATCCATACGATCACTCAGAGCAATAAGGTCTTCAGGTAGTTCTGAGTTGTCTTGAACAAATGTTCTAGGCGATGGAAACAATGGGCTATGGAGCTCAATCCATGGTATTGCCGTCATGATTTAACTCGTAGCGGGTCGTAAATCAATCAGGTGTGTCAGCAGCGATTCGGTATCAAGAACTTTATTGGCGCTGCGATCTGTAAAGAACTGGCGCAGGGAAGTTTTGACAGTTAAAAAAGCGAGATCATCCCAAGGAATTTCTGCCTCAGTAAAGAGCGCGACTTCTGTACTTTCAGATGTGAAGGGACTAAAGTCTGGGCTCTTCATCAAAGCAACATAGAACCAATGAATCTGTCCGATATGAGGTACGTTCAGGATCGTAAAGAGCCCTTTTATCTGAACATCTGCACCCGTCTCTTCGAATGTTTCCCTAACAGCACCTTCAGCCGTAGTTTCATGTAACTCTAAAAATCCGGCAGGTAATGTCCAGTAATTTTTGCGCGGTTCAATTGCGCGGCGACACAATAAAATTTTATCTTCCCAAATGGGGATCGTGCCAACCACATTTTTCGGGTTGAAATAGTGGATTTCATTACAGGTTTTGCAGACATGGCGTTCTCGATTATCACCCTCTGGTGTTTTGAAGTGAACCTCATCACCACATTGAGTACAAAATTTCATGTGTGCGATCGATTATTTAACGATGGTTACAGATTGGATGATGATAGGTTCGACCGGAACATCCGCCATGCGATTGCGCGTTGTCGTTTGCGCAAATTTGATTTCGTCGATTGTTGCCATACCAGAAATAACTTTACCAAAAACGGTGTAACCAAAGCCATCACGACTTGGATAATCGAGCATAGCGTTATCCTTCACATTCACATAAAACTGTGAGGTCGCTGAGTTGGGATCATTAGTTCTTGCCATAGCGATCGTATATTTATAATTTTTTAGACCGTTTTGCGATTCGATTTCGATTGGTGGACGTGTTTGCTTTTCCTGCATATCCTTCGTAAATCCACCACCTTGAACCATGAAACCATTGATGACGCGGTGAAAGATAGTGCCACTATAAAAGCCACTTTTGACATAAGTTAAAAAATTTTCGACACTCTTCGGTGCTTTCACTTCATCGAGTTCAACCACAAAATCACCTTTTGTAGTTTTAAACAAAACCTGTGGTCCAGCAAAGCATGACTGTATTCCAAAACCAAGGATCAAGGTCAAGATAATTTTAGTAAGTAGTGGAGATAAAAAGAGTTTTTTCATAGGAGTTATTTTTTGATTAACGTGAATGATTCTATTATTCACTATTTCACAATCAATTGTCTAATTTAGGCTCGAACGAGAGGGATTTCATCCCAGTGCGTGGTAAATCGTTGACTTTTATGATTGGCTCGCATGCGCCAATTACGCACGTTACCGATGGTTGCGCCCGTACTCGCTAGTGTTACAGTGTGAGCCCCATAGAGATGGTTAAGATCATCCATAGTCTGCATCACTTGAGCCGATTTTTTTTGATCGATTTTAGTAAAAAAATCTTCTTGTTGTTGTGCGGCAGAATATAGATCCGAAAGAATCACTCCTGCTTTTTTATAGCGTAGACCTGGTTGATAAATACGCTCTAAGCCAAAGAAAGCTGCTTTGATTAAACGACGACTATCGCTACTGGCAATCGATAAGGGAATCGTCGTTTGATTACGGTATTGCATTTGATTGTGTGCAAAGGGATTGGTTCGGACAAACACAGTCACGTAGTGGCAGACGCTATCTTGTGTGCGGAGTTTTTCGGCGGCTCGACAAATATAACTTGCCACGGCCTCTTGTAAATGTTGTAGCTCAGTGACTTCCTGACCAAAGCTCTTACTTGAAATAATCTGTTGTTTGGGTGGAGTATCTTCAATATCGCTCATCGCCAAGCAGGAAATACCTTGTAATTCTGCGACCGTTCTTGCCATGACAACAGAAAAACGACGTCGAATCATATCTAGATTAGCTTGTGCGAGATCTGCAACAGTTTTGATGCCCATTTGCTCTAAACTGGCATTAATACGCCGTCCCACACCCCATACTTCACCCACGGCAATACGTTGTAACCAATATAGTTGTTGCTCGGGTGGTAGTGCAGACCAAGCGAAGACACCACCAAATTGAGGATTTTTTTTGGCGATATGATTGGCGAGTTTGGCTAGTGTTTTGGATGGACCGATACCCACGCAGGTAGGTAATCCTAAGTATTGATAAATGCGTTCTTTGATCGTTTTGCCATAACTGATTAATGCATGATCATTCATCATGTGTGATAAATCTAAAAAACACTCGTCGATTGAATAGATTTCTTGATCAGGAGAGAACTCTGCAAGCACATGCATCATGCGCGCACTCATATCACCGTAAAGGGTGTAGTTCGAGCTGAGCCATTGCAGACCATGACTGTTGACAAAATGTTTCGCTTTAAAAAACGGCATTCCCATTGGAATACCTAAATCCCTTGCTTCTTGACTACGAGACACAATACAACCATCATTATTCGACAAAATGACGAGCGGTTGAGTGATGAGCTTTGGATTAAAAACTCGCTCACACGAAACATAAAAATTATTACCATCAATCAGTGCAATGGCACGTTCTGAGGGGAGTACTAGCATGATGTTTAGGGTTTGTGCACGACATGTGAGACGACACCCCACACCTCTAGTTCTTGCCCATCGTGTAATTCAATCGGGGGGTAGTGAGGATTTTCTGCTTTTAGCCATGTTCGCCCCCCTGATTTTTGTAGTCGCTTGACCGTAAATTCACCATCGATGACAGCGATAACGACCTGGCCGGACTTAGGGTTTCGGGAACGATCGACGACGAGCAGATCCCCATCATAGATGCCAGCACCTTGCATCGAATCGCCTTGGACTCTTAAGAAAAATGTCGCTTCTGAATGGACACCAAGGTAGTCGTATAGATCTAGACGTTGATCGATGTAATCAGAGGCAGGCGAAGGAAAACCTGCTGGTACAGCATCATGAAAAAGAGGGGCTAAAAAGGAGGGAACTCGGTGCATAATTGGCATATACTGTATTTATATGCAGTATATGCCAAATTCATGAAAAACGTGTAAAACTTTTTATGCGTGCGTCGTATTGCTTAAGTCACTAAATTCGCTAATTTGATCAAAATTCATATAACGATAAATCTCAGCCGATTTATTGACTAGAACTTCATAACGCTCAAGATATTCAGCAACGGTTGGGATTTTACCCATGAGTGCACATACTGCTGCGAGCTCTGCAGAAGAAAGGTACACACGTGTATCAATCCCTAAGCGATTCGGGAAGTTACGAGTTGAGGTAGAGACTGCTGTAGAGCCCTTACGGATTTGTGCTTGATTACCCATACAGAGCGAGCAGCCAGGCATTTCCATGCGTGCCCCCGTTTTACCAAAACTACTGTAATAGCCTTCTTCTGTCAAAATCATCGCATCCATCTTGGTTGGTGGCGCAATCCATAAACGTGTTGGCAGATCGTCACGGCCTTCTAAAATCGTACTTGCGGCACGGAAGTGACCGATATTTGTCATGCAAGAGCCGATAAATACTTCATCGATTTTATCCCCAGCAACTTCAGATAAGAACTTCACATCATCTGGGTCATTCGGGCAAGCAAGAATAGGTTCTTTGATATCAGCAAGATCAATTTCAATCACTGCTGCGTATTCGGCATTCGGATCAGCCTTTAACAGCTGTGGATCAGCAATCCAGTCTTCCATGGATTTAATACGACGACCAAGAGTACGTGCATCTTCATAATCATTCGCGATCATCCACTTCATTAAAGCGATGTTCGAACGCATATATTCAATAATCGGTTCTTTATTGAGGTGAACTGTACAGCCACCTGCAGAACGCTCAGCAGAGGCGTCAGACAATTCAAATGCTTGCTCTACTTTGAGATCTGGTAAACCTTCGATTTCTAAAACACGACCAGAGAAAATATTTTTCTTACCTTTTTTCTCAACCGTTAATAAACCTTGTTTAATCGCATACAAAGGAATTGCATTGACCAAATCACGTAGTGTTACGCCACGTTGCATACTTCCTTTGAAGCGTACGAGAACAGATTCAGGCATATCAAGGGGCATCACACCCGTTGCAGCAGCGAATGCAACGAGACCAGAACCAGCGGGGAAAGAGATGCCGATTGGGAAGCGTGTATGGCTATCACCACCAGTACCTACTGTATCCGGCATTAATAACCGGTTGAGCCAGCTATGAATAATACCGTCGCCAGGGCGTAACGAAACACCACCACGACTCGTCATAAATGCAGGTAAATCACGATGTGTTTTGATGTCGACTAATTTCGGATAAGCCGCTGTGTGGCAAAAAGATTGCATAACGAGATCAGCAGAGAATCCAAGGCATGCTAAATCTTTTAATTCATCACGCGTCATAGGCCCTGTTGTATCTTGGGAGCCCACAGTTGTCATGTGTGGCTCACAGTAAGTTCCTGGACGAATACCCAATCCTTCTTGGAGTCCAACGGCACGACCAACAATCTTTTGTGCCAAAGTAAAGCCTGCTTGATTATCGGCCGCCGGTTGCGGCAGGCGGAACTCAGTAGACGCTGGTAAACCGAGTGCTTGACGTGCTTTCATGGTCAAACCACGACCAATAATCAGAGGAATACGACCACCCGCACGTACTTCGTCAAAAATGACATCTGAGCGTAATTTGAACTGGGCAATTTCTTTACCATCTTTAAGAGCTCGACCTTCATAGGGGCGAAGTTCAATCACGTCACCCATCTCCATCTGACTGACATCGAGTTCGATCGGCAAAGCGCCAGCGTCTTCCATAGTATTGAAGAAAATAGGAGCAATTTTGCTACCAATACAAACACCACCAAAACGCTTGTTGGGTACGAACGGAATATCTTGACCGGTATACCAAAGTACTGAGTTAGTAGCTGATTTACGTGAAGAGCCTGTACCAACCACATCACCAATATAAGCAATTAAATTGCCCTTTTTCTGGAGTTCAGCAATCAGTTTGAGTGGTCCACGTTGACCGAGTTCGTCGGGCGTAATATCTGGACGGCCATTTTTTAACATGGCTAATGCATGTAATGGAATATCAGGACGACTCCAAGCATCAGGCGCAGGAGACAAATCGTCGGTATTGGTTTCACCAGAAACTTTAAACACCGTTATTTTTAGGCTTTCTGGAAGAGTTGGGCGGCTGGTAAACCATTCTGCATCAGCCCAGCTGTGCATGACTTCTTTAGCGAAGTGATTACCTTTATCAGAAAGTTCTTTCACATCGTGGAAAAAGTCAAACATTAAGAGCGTTTTTTTCAGTGCATTTGCTGCAGTTTGGGCACACTGTGCATCGCTTAATAAGTCAATTAAAGCTTTAATGTTGTAGCCACCGAGCATTGTGCCGAGTAATTCAGTTGCTTGAACATTGGTCAGGAGCGAACACTTTTCTTGACCAGAGGCAACTAATGCTAAAAATTCAGCTTTCACTTTTGCCGCATCATCTACCCCAGCAGGCACGCGATGAGTAATGAGTTCAACCAGAGTTGCTTCTTCTCCTACAGGAGGATTTTTTAGCAAGTCAACCAACTGGCTAGTTTGTGCCTTTGAGAGGGGGAGTGGGGGGATTCCGAGGGCTGCTCGCTCTGCGACATGGGCACGATATGCTTCTAACATCATTTTCTCCTGAAATATAAAATTTGGAACGATTTATTACTCTATTGTAAGCCTTCTTTTCTTGACAATTTAAAGTCAAGCAAGCTTAAGCAAAACAATTTTTGGGTAATACGACTAAATTATGAGTGGTTGCAGATCAATAAAAGGCAGCTCGATAGTGAAGATGCCTTTTATTCGGTGAAAAAGTATGATTATTGCGTGATTTGTGCAACCTCCACGCCAGCAGGAACATCGCCAAATTCATTAGCACTAGCCATTGATTTTTGAACATAAAAATAAATCAACACTAAAAATCCAACGATAGGAATAATTCCAATTAATATCCAATACCAGTTTTTCCCAATATCATGCAGTCGTCTAACAGCAACAGCTAAATAAGGTAATAATAGAATTAAAGCACCAACACCTTGTAACTGATCTGATATGGCCCCTAAGACGAAGTTAACAATGACTGTAAATAGCACAAACCACCAAAATTCTGAACGTGAAGCGCGTCCTTTAAAGTCGGCAAATTTATTCAAACAGGTTTTTACTGATTCTTGAAATTGCATAGCTTCCCCTTTAGTTAATCAATATAATTGCAACTTGTACTGTACTATAAGATGCTGCTTGTTTTGTCTCTATATTGAGGATTTCTTATGACAATTGCGTTTTGGTGTGTTTTTATTGCGGGCGTATTACCCTATATATGTGCTGCTATAGCAAAGTGGGGTTTTCAGAATTTCGATAACCATAATCCGCGACAGTGGTTAGCTGCGCAGACGGGATTTCGCGCACACGCGAATGCTGCGCAACAAAATAGTTTCGAAGCATTTCCATTTTTTGCGGTCGCCGTTATTACAGCATCTTTCAAAGGTGTCACGATGGGGACCATTGATGTCATCGCCATTATTTTTATTCTTGCCAGAATTGGTTTTATCGCCTGTTATTTAATGGATAAACCCAGTTCAAGAACTGTTTTTTGGATAGTGGGGATTTTTTCTGTTTTCGCACTATTTATTTTGGCGGGTATTGCAACACTTGGCTAAATCTTTATAGGATCAGTCGATTATGTATTGTCAACAATGTGGAAAACTCAATCAAGACAAAGCAAAGTTTTGTAGCCAGTGTGGAAATTCCTTAAATCAAGAACAACAAATTCCTTTCATTGACTCTGTTGCAGGGCAAATGGATTCTGCACCAATAAGTTCGCAACGTAATCATGTACCGATACCACCAGGAGTAAACGGCTGGTCATGGGGGGCATTTGTTTTTGGTTGGTTTTGGGCGGTTTGTAACAAGACGTGGATTGGTTTGCTAGCTTTGCTTCCTGGTATAGGCTTTGTGATGCATATTATTCTGGGGTTTAAAGGCCGTGAATGGGCTTGGCAAAATGATCATTGGGAAAGTGTGGAGCACTTTCAAAAGGTACAGCGACGTTGGTCTCAATGGGCGATTGGGATTGTACTTGTCATGATTTGCTTGTGTGTGCTGATGATGATTCTGATGTCAAGTTCATCCTTCTATTTATTGAACTCTACGAATACCGTTCGCCTCTAAAAAAATCCCTGAAATAATCAGGGATTTTTTATCTTTAGAAATTAACTTTATCAGGTCCCTTGAGTTGTAGCATTTGACGTGCTTCATCTGGAGTTGCAGGTTCTAAATTGAGTGCTTTTAAAATACTCACGATCCGAGTTACTTGATCAGCGTTCGTTTTTGATAGAGTGCCTGGGCCATCCCAGAGTGAGTCCTCTAATCCAACACGGGCATTTGAACCCATAGCGACCGACATCGCAGCGATAGGCATTTGATTTTTACCCGCCCCTAAGACAGACCAGTAATAGTCATCACCGAATAAACGATCAGCTGTACGTTTCATCATTAATACATCTTCTGGGTGTGGTCCGATGCCACCTAATAGGCCAAAAACAGATTGAATAAACAGTGGGCCTTTAAGCAATCCACGATCCACGAAATGCGCGGCAACATAAAGATGGGCGATGTCATAACATTCAATTTCAAAGCGCGTATTGTTTTCTGCACAGGATTCTAAGATGTAACGAATATCTTTAAATGTATTTTTGAAGATACGATCCTCAGATCCTGCCAAATAAGGTTGTTCCCAATCATACTTAAACTCTTTATAGCGATTGAGCATCGGATATAAACCAAAATTCATTGAGCCCATATTCAGGGAAGCTACTTCCGGTTTCAATTTCAAAGCAGGTTGGAGACGATCTTCAACAGCCATGGTTGGCGAACCACCAGTCGTCAAGTTAATCACAACATTGGATCTGGCTTTAATTTGTGGCAAAAACTTCATGAAGGCTTCTGGAGTTTGATCAGGTAAGCCATTTTCAGGGTTTCTGGCATGTAAGTGAACAATTGCCGCACCAGCTTCAGCCGCACCAACCGCAGCATCTTCAATTTGTTTAGGTGTGATGGGAAGGTGCGGTGACATAGTTGGTGTATGAATGGAGCCAGTCACAGCGCAAGTGACGATTACTTTTTTTTGCTTTGCGGACATTTGAACAACCTTTCTTGGATATTTTGTTTCGGAAAAAAGTTCAAACCCAAGCATTGGCTTGGGTTTGATCATGTCTCCTCCACAAATGATTTTATGAAGCGCTCTTTAAGCTAGTTTTTTTAGTTTTCCTAGATTAATGAATAATTCTGAAAATGACCAATATCAAAATAGTATTGATACTATGCATTTTTAATGAGTTACATCTATTTTTAATCAGTACAAACCCTAGTTATAGTGGAATAAATTCAATTACTGGTTGATTCAAGAACCTATCTGTTCATGCTTGGATGGGATAACATCAATATCAATTTGATATTTGTATTTTCATAAAAGACTGTTTATTCTTGATATCATTATTAAAACAAACTTATGGAGATATACATGACAGCAAAAAAAACTGCGCCAGGCATGACTGGTGTTGCCAATAACAACATTGATCGTACTTTAACCAAAGCTGCTATAGAGCAAATGGCAAAAGACACTTGTAATTGGGGTAAGTGGGGTCCGGATGACGAGATTGGAACTCTGAATTATGTAGGCCCTGAGCAGTTAAAAGAAGCTGCGAAGTTAGTGAAAAAAGGTAAAGCGATTTCATTGGGCTTAGACTTTAATTCACATGGTCCACAAACAACAGGTTGGGGTGGTCGTTTTAATCCGATCCACACCATGCTCGCGACTGGTACTGATGCAGTAGCAGGTAATCAAGACCAATATGGTTTACGCTACGCGGATGATATGGTTTCATTGCCATTGCAGTGCGGTACACAATGGGATGCGCTAGGACATATTTTTTATGGTGACAAAATGTGGAATGGCTATGATGCATCTCTCGTAGACTCTACAGGTGCCAAGAAAAATGGTATTGAAAAAACCCGTGACAAAATGATTGGTCGTGGTGTACTTCTCGATATGGCGCGCTTTAAGGGCGGTGACTTTTTAGCTGATGGTTATGGCATCTCTAATCAAGATTTAGACGACTGTGCTAAAGCTCAAGGTGTTGAGATTAAACAGGGTGATTTCGTGATTGTTAGAACTGGCATGATGGAAGAGCGTTTAGCAAGGGGTGATTGGGACTCCTACGCTGCCGGAGATGCACCTGGTCTTCGATTCGAAACCTGTACATGGATTTTCGATAAAAAGATTGCCGCTATTTGTACGGATACTTGGGGATGTGAAGTACGTCCAAACGAAGTAGTTGGTGTGAGTCAGCCTTGGCACTGGATTGTGATTCCGATGATTGGAATCACTATGGGTGAAATTTTTAATTTAAAAGAATTAGCCGATGATTGTGATCAAGATAAGGTGTATGAGTTCTTATTCACAGCTCCTCCATTACCAATTACAGGTGGTGTAGGATCGCCGATTAATCCAATTATTTTGAAGTAATTCATATAAACAGACGAGAAAACACCCTTCGGGGTGTTTTTTTATGCAGATCTCATAGTCAGACCAGGCCATTTACCTGTTTTTGATCTTTCAACTGTCAACTCAAGAAGTAGTTCAATAAATTGTTGAGCAGCGTTACCGAGCTCTCGATCCTTGGAATACACCAAAGTCCATGTTACTTTCAGATCTTCGAGCGGTGTGGCTGATAATTTGCCACTTTCGATTTCTTTCGAGATTGCACTGTAAGCCAGTACCGTAAATCCTAGACCAGCTGCCGCCATTTCACTTTGTAATCGTGTGGAGTTCGTTTCTAGGACTACATGATGGCTGATATTTCTTGCCCGTAAAACATCCTCAAGGATGACCCGCATGGAGTTGGGTTGCTGGGTAAGAATGAGTGGACGAGAAGATATGGCTTCAAGAGGCATTGATTTCTCATCATCGAGTAAACCATGTGCCCCAGCAATAAAAAGTTGTTCATCAAATAAATGTTTGTGGGTTAAACCATTCATCGATTCAATTGACAGAACGATACCGATATCTAAACGACCATTAAGAATGAGCTCATGGATAGTAGAGCTAATATCCTCAATAATCGTTAACTCTACAGCAGGAAATTGCGCACGATACTGCTGAATCAGGGGGGAGGTTAGTAGGTCAAAAAAAGATGGTGGAATACCAAATTTTAGTTGACCATGAATCTCATCCGAATATGAACTAATTTCATCACGAACAGATGCTAAATGATCTAGAAGCTTAACTGCGCGACTACTGAGCGCTCTTCCGGCATCTGTTAAGGTCACGCCACTATCAGAGCGAATAAAAAGTTGTACCCCTAAATCGGCTTCTAGTTGTTGAATTTGTCGAGAAAGGGCCGGCTGAGCAACATGTAAAACAGCAGCTGCTTTTGTAAAGCTTTTCAGTTCAGAAATACGAAGAAAATACTTTAATTGTCGAGGTGTCATAGCAAGTGCATTGTAGACTGATTTAGGCCAATATGTCCTCTAAAATATGTACTATTGCAATGCGACCTGATTTAGCCGCTGCTTGCTTGCCTATATCTTTAATTATAATTTCGCCATTCCACTTAAACTTCAAGCTTGCTAGTGAACAGGGGAAGGTCTTGGAACCTCTTGACGAATTTTATTACCCAAAGTAATCCTTTCCTCGATACTCAGAAGAGTATTAGTTACTTGACCTACACCATTAAAAAATGCCACCCAAGGCCCTTCTATAAAAGTATTAAATAATCAGATCATTTTTGGTGTTGTAATTAGTTTATATTAATGGATGAACACAATACGAAAACCCTCTAGGGATGTTATGCAAAGAATTTATACTCAAAATCGAACGATTTCATTTTTTCTGTACTGCCTAGCGTTTTGGAGTGCGGGAATTCAATATGCTAACTCAGTAGAGTTAAAAGTCTTGAGTGGTAATGGTTCCCGACCCGCAGTGATAGAAATTTGCAAATTATTTGAAGAGCAAACCGGTCATCAAGTCAAAGTTGAGTTTGCTGTGAATCCACACGTTAAGCAGCGGGTCGATGGCGGAGAGTATGCTGATGTGTTGGTCTTAAATCCTCCTGTATTGGATGATTTGATTCAATCCCAAAAAGTTATAGAGTCCAGTAAAACACCATTTGGACGAATTGGGCTTGGTGCAGCGATTGCGTCTGGAGCACCTAAGCTTGATATTTCTACTACGGAAAATTTTAAAAAGAGTCTACTTGGAGTTTCTTCCGTGGCATTTCCTGGAGACGGGGCGAGTGGCAAGTATTTTGTTAGTTTACTCAGTCGTTTGGGAATTGAACAAGAAATGCAAGCAAAACTTCGTCCCATGTCTGGGGAATACAATGTGGAGGGTGTCGCTAAGGGCGAGGTTCAAATGATTGTCGTTGTTGCTTCACGTATTTATGGAGTTCCTGGAGTTCAATATTTAGGTTTAATTCCAGTAGAATTACAAACTTGGATTGGTTTCTCAGTTGGAGTGAGTCGGGAATCTAAGTACCCCAAAGAGGCTCAACAATTAACTCAATTTTTCAAGCAAGATCAAGCGCGCAAGATTATGAAAAAGATTGGTATAGAACCCATTATTGATTGATTTGCGATAATATTCCAATATATATAAAAGGAGAATGAATGTTTGCTTGGGTCCGATATGGTATTTTATTGGTGTATGTGATGGTAGTCACTACTGTTCAAGCGGCGAGTTTTGATTGTGCAAAAGCACGATCAAAGTTAGAACTGTTAATCTGTAATAATCCTAGTCTAAATGATGCGGATACAGCGATGGGTATTGCCTACAAGAACTCCCTTAATACTTTTCCAGTAAAGGGCTTTGTAAAAAGCTCACAAATTGCCTTTTTAGCAAATTATAAATATTGTGTCGAAGATAAAAATTTGAGTGTGAGCTTGAATAATTGCTTGACGCAAACTTATCAGCGTACTCAAGAATTACAGAACTATACCTTAGCCAAAGTGTACTTTAATGGAGTAGGGGCTTATAAGCCTGAAGATTCAGTACTGCAAATTTATACCAAGAGTGGCAAACAGTACATTAGTATGTTTGGCTCATTTATGCCCGATATGAATCGACCTGAACCATTTCCAAAAGGTTTTATTTGTAATGAGGAATATGAGTTAAAGCGTGTCAATGGTAAATTGGTGCCGAAAGATGTTGACTGGCAAGTCGATATTTCTGAGACAAGGATTGTTGCTGACTTTTATTCTTGTTCACCAAGAAATGGAATTGCTGGCGATTATCGACGCGTTAATTAAGGATAGGATAAAGAAGCCTTGAGATTCCTGAATCAAATCATCACTTGCAGTCTTATTGTTACTTTAGGAGGGTGCGCCTTCCCGAAGTACCAAACTGTTGTGCGTGAAAAAGATACGGGATATCAAAAGACCTATGACCCCAAATTACCGTTAAAGACCTATAAAGCTATTAATTATGTCAAGGTAGATGAATTTGGGGTGATGACAGTGAATCCCAAAGTGATCACGGAGTATGATGAATTAGAAGCTCCTAAAGTAGAAAAAACTGCCTCAGAAAAAAAGTCGCCAGATCCAGTAGGGACTATTTTAGTCACTGGCTTAACACTTGGACTAAATCTTCTTGTTGCGACTTCAGATACATTTAAGATGCTCACGGGGGACTCTAAAAATGAACGAGTGATTGGTACAGATATTGATATGACACGCGCTAAAAAGACAGGCGTCAAAGTTTCAAAAACAACGTTTGATAAACCAGCTGGTCCAATACGGATTGATGGTTTGATTGATGGCCCTTTAACCCTTTTTGGAGAGAAAGATAATAAGTACGACCTATCTGCTTATATTAGGGCAGATACTGGATATGAGGTCATTAAGCCGATTTTTATTACCTGTATGGAGTGTAATGACCTCATACCAGGGCAAACAGGAATTATCAATACCATCCGCTACGATATTAATATTCAAGAAATTAAAAATAAGATTGTTAAAAACAATATTCCGATTCGACCTCATGGAAAGCCAGGTTAAGAATACGCTTCATGGCTTTTAGGTCGTTTGGTACTTTCAATTTCATTAATCATGGTTAGATCTACTATTTGACCATCGGATTGAGGATTCTCTAAGAGAATACCTTTAAACCGTTGATGCCAGATAATTTCCTCAGAAGAGTAAGCGTGAACATGGTTGATAGCTTCAGAAGTTCTCCCATCAACACCCGTAATGGTTGCAATGATCGAACAGTTTTCGAGCCTCAGCTGAGCAGGTGATTTACCATGAGAAACTTTAAGAGTTTCATGATAAAAGTCTCCCCCTTCTTTGGTATAAGCTTCCTTAATTCCAATAATGATGATCTGACTAATCTTTTTATTGGATTTCATTCGCAGATATTTTCTTTATATGCTCTTTGGATCATTCTATGTAAGATCCATCAACAATTTATGTTTTTGATGGTTGTTGGATTAATTTCTGGAGGTCTTGCTCCCAGCTTCTAATTTTTGCTTGTGTTTTTTTACGCTGTTGTTCATCGAATAACTCTGTAATTTTTACCAATATGATGCTGCTATGTAAATCCCTTTTTTTCTCAAATTCTTTTTGTTCTGGAGTACTGCCATATTCAATCTCATTTAACAATTGATTAATGATCATTTTTGCTTGAGCAGGTGGAGGTTGATCTTGTGCAATTTTTTTCAAAGTCTTCAAAATAAATTGTTGTTTATAAAGACGTGTTTGATATATCAACTCTGTATCAAGAAGATACTCGCGAGCAATTTCTTTTATTTGTATTTTTTGTGATTTGCTAAGATTGCCAGAAAATGATTCTGTACGTTCAATGATTTTTTCCACTCGTTTTTCCAAGCGATCCTCAGATGTACCTTTAAGAAAATCATTTTGATACTTCTTATTCGATTTCGCAAAAGCATTTTCAAGATTAGTGAACTGTTTCGGTTGAAAGGTGAGGGCTAGAGTGACGGCATCATCTTGTAATAAATTAATAGATGTTCTAGAAAATGACTTTATATCTTTAACGATATTCACACCATCAACGATTTGCAGAGGTTGTTCTAATTTAGCCCTTATTTGCCGCATGAATTGCAGAGCTTTTGGCAGTTCTTCTTGCCGATGCTTTTTGCCTATGAGAGGAAAAGCTTGATCATACATCTGAGACTGCTCTGTGGTAAAGTCGACATAATCATCGATCCACCATTTCAGCAAATAGTCAATTTGATTGTAGCCTAATTGAATTGAACTACATGAGCTTAATAAAAAACTTAAGAAAACGACGCAGGATAAATAAAAGCGCTTAGTCTTCAATTTAATCATTCGTTATGTTTTTGTCTTTAATGATTTTGCCCCACACTTTGGACTCTTTTGCCATATAGTTTTTTAAATCATCACGGCTACCTGGAAAAGGGAAAAGACCATGTTCATTGAGCGCCTGAGCAACTTCTTTATCTTTTAAAACTTTTACAATCTCTTGGTTCCACCGATCTAGAATGGGTTCAGGAGTTTTGGCTGAAGCAACAAATGCATACCAATTACTGGAGTCAAAGCCAGGATAGCCTGATTCCGCAATAGTAGGGACGTCAGCTAAAGAAGGGACTCGTTTTAAGCTGGTAACAGCAATTGCTCTAAGTTTGCCACTTTTAATATGAGGTTGAGCGGAGGAGATTGTTGAGTAATAGCTATTGACCCGCCCACCCAATACATCTACTAAAGCCGGACTTCCACCTTTATAAGGCACGTGGGTCGTATCGATTCCAGCTAAGCTATTAAATAGTTCACCTTGCAAATGAGATGCAGAGCCATTACCCGTGGATGCAAAAGTAATTTTTCCAGGGTCTTTTTTGGCTTGATCAACAAAATCCTTAAGTGACTTAATAGAGGACTCTGACGGTACTACCAAAATATTCGGAAATGCGACACCCATGGTGAGGGGGGCTAAATCCTTCACTGGGTCATAGTTAAGCTTCATCAAGTATGGAGCAATCGATAAAGGGCCAATAGACCCTAATAAAATGACAGAACCATCGGTAGGTCCTGTAGCAACAGTGCCGTGAACAATATTACCACCAGCGCCGGGCCTATTTTCAACCACGACATTTTGCCCAATATTTTCACCTATTTTTTTGGCGATGATTCGTGCTGAAGTGTCTGCACCACCTCCAGCGGCAAAGCCAACATACATAGTGACCGTTTTCTTTGGAGGAAAATCCTGCGCATGTATATTTCCAATAAATAATAGGGACGTAGTAAGAATGCAAAATGATACCTGAGAGAATAATTTCATAAATAGGGAATTAAATGATTAATTGATGGGTTTAATATATTTTATCAAAAAAAGGCCACAAAAATCCTTGGTTAAATTGAGTTTAACTTTTGGGGTCAGTTTATAAGAGGGGGGAGGATGTCAATCGAAGTTATTGAACATAGATGATTTCAATTAAGCACAAAATAATCCTATAATGAAATCAAAGATTTCTCATTAGAAAAAAACAATTAATCTCAAGGAGATGGTTCTTCATGAATCCAATCAAACAAGTCGTTATATTTGGTCAGCTCATTTTCAGTTTCTTTTTAATAGGTATTTCCAGTGCTTTTGCACAAGATACAAAACCTATCAAGATCATTGTGCCATTTGCGGCAGGCGGAAGTAACGACATTGTTGGTCGAGCAATCGCTCAACAGTTATCTGTTAAGTTAAAGCGCTCAGTCATCGTCGACAATAAGCCTGGTGCAGGAGGATCTGTTGGCGCGGAGATGGTGGCAAGATCTGAGACTGATGGCAGTACTTTACTTCTTGCGTCAGCAAGTTTTGTTATGAATTCTGCCATCATGAAATTAGGCTACGACCCAGTGAAATCATTCACTCCAGTAGCGATGCTTGGAGTGGGGCCCAGCATTATTGTGATTAACAATCAATTACCGGTTCAAAACATCAAAGAATTAATTGCGTATTCTAAGAAAAATCCTAAAACCACCAATTTTGGAACAGCTGGTGTTGGGAGTTTCCAGCATTTCGCTGTTGAGCTCTTGATGATGAAAACCAGTGCCGATATTTCATTGGTACATTACAAAGGAGGAGGCCCCGCACTACTAGATACGGTTGCTGGCCATGTACAAATTTGTATGGGTAGTTTGATACAAAACCAAAATTTCATTAAAACTGGACAAGTAAGAGCGTTGGCGATTGCTGGTAATCAGCGAGTTGCTTTATTTCCAAATGTGCCAACACTTAAAGAGTCAGGAATCGATGTTGAGGCTATGAATTGGTGGGGGATCCTAGCTCCAACTGGAACGCCGAATGAATTCTTGGATAAGTTGAATACTGAAATCAATCTAATACTGAATGAACAGGAGATAAAAAATCGTTTTACTAGTGAAGGTGCAGATCCATTACCGATGAGTCGAAAAGAGTTTGAGAAATATATTTCAGAAGAAACTGTTAAGTGGGCTAAAGTAGCAAAAAGCGCCAAAATAAGAGCTGATTAAATTGTTTGGACCCATTGATTAGGTATTTAACCTATTGTGGAATTCAAGTCTTGTATTAAGATGGAGATATTAAAAAAACAATACATGGGGACACTAATGAAAAAATTAATTCAATTCGTTTTAGGTTTTTGCTATATCGCCTTTAATTTCAGTCATGCAGCTGAATACATGGATAAAACACCATTCCAATTATCAAGAGCATTTTCGCCAGGAGTGATTACTGAAGGAGGTAAGATTGTTTGGGTCGCAGGACAAACAGCCACTAGGGATTTTGAAGGTAAAGATATTGCTAATAACTTTGAAGCTCAGGTAAAACAAGTATTTGGACAAGTTGATCAGGTATTAAAAGATGCTGGGGGATCACTTGCTAATGTTGTACAAATGACCGTCTTTATTAAAGAGTCTCGATATGGTGATCGATTTGTTGAAATGCGAAAAGACTACTTCAAAAATGGTAACTATCCAGGAAGTGCTTTGATTACCGTTACTAATTTTGCCAGGCCTGGTATTGAAATAGAAATACAGGCTACTGGGGTAATTGGCGACAACTGTTCTCAAGAGAAGCGCTGCTCTGTTCGGAAATAGTCATTTTTATAAGATCTTTATAACTTTACTTTGAGTCAAAGGTTCAACATGCAATTAGTTAAGAATATTATTTTTTATGTGATGTGTTTCACGTCGATGATATCTGTTGCCCAGACCGGGCCATATCCTCAAAAAACCATTACCATGATAGTGCCCTACACAGCCGGTGGGGGTGTGGATTCGATTGCAAGATTGATTGTTCCTGCCTTATCTGAGCGCTTGGGTCAGAAAGTACTTATTGAAAATAAGCCAGGTGTCTCAGGAATGGTTGGTGCTCAATACGTTGCTAAAGCCCCCCCAGATGGATACACCATTCTTGCAGGAAACACTACGACCAATGCAACCAATTATTATTTAACCAAAAACTCTGGATATCATCCTATTAAGGATTTTGTGCCCCTGTCCCTGTGGGATAGAGGTCCTACAGTATTAGTTGTTCCCGCCAATAGTAAGTTTCAAAGTGTGAATGATGTGATTAAAGAGTTAAAAAGCAAACCAGGTTCATTGAATTATGGAAGTAGTGGTTTAGGAAGTGCACACCATTTGTCTGCAGAAGTGTTTATGCATTTAACGAATACCAAGATGCAGCATGTCCCTTATAAAGGGGGGCCTGGCGTGATGGCAGATTTAATCGGCGGTCAACTTGATTTAACTTTTGAAGTTATACCTGTTGCTAGTCCTTTTATTAAAAGTGGTCGACTAAGAGCGCTTGGAGTAAGTAGTAAAACAGAAATTCCTGCACTTCCTGGTGTTAAACCGATTGCGGATATAGCAGTACCTGGATTTCAAATGGAAACTTGGCAAGGTGCGTTCGCGCCTGCAGGAACTCCGCCTGAGATTACAGAAAAACTAGGTAGGGAAATTGCTCTAGTGATTCAAATGCCTCACATACAGCAAAAACTCCAAGAGTTAGGATTAATTCCTGACTATCGGCATAACCAAGAGTTTAAAGATTTTTTACAGCAGGATTTTGCAATGTGGGGGAAATTGGTAAAAGATGCCAATATCAAAGCTGAATAATTTTTAATAGGATGAATATGTGATTGTAAAAAAATTAGAAATTAAAGCTGTAAAAGTCCCACTAGAAAAACCAATTCCCAGCGGGAAGATGGTAATCAAGACGGCCGATGCATTATTGGTTTGTTTATATACAAACGAATTGCATGGCGAAGGAATGGTATTTACTTTAAATGGCACCCGCTTATCGATTGTTAAAGAGATGATATTGAGTCTCGAAGAGCTTGTCATTGGCATAGATGTCGACAATAGAAACGATTTTTTAAAGCGGGCATGGTCCGAATTAATATTTTTAGGTCAAAGAGGCATCGGTGCCATCGCATTATCTGCAATTGATATGGCTTTATGGGACTTGGCGGGTAAAGAACGTAATCAAAATATTAGTCAAATGTTGGGAAGTTCCCGAGTTAGCATGCCCATTTATAGAAGTGGAGGTTTGCGTTTGTCAGCATCGATCGATGAATTACAAAAAGAATCTCAAGCATTAACAACCCAAGGATTTAAAGCGATCAAAATGTCATTAGGTTCTAAGCAAATAGATGATGATGTCGCGAGGGTGAGGGCGGTTAGGCAGTCGATTGGTTTTGATATTCATCTTATGACTGACTGTAATCAGCAGTTGAATGTTCCACATGCGATTGAATTAGGAAATCGTCTTGAAGAGTTTGCACTATCATGGATTGAAGAGCCAATTGTTTTTCATGATCATGCAGGTGAGGCTGAAATTGCTAGAGCCTTAATTACTCCCATAGCTAGTGGGGAAAACGAGTTTACCTCCCACGGTATGCTAGAAATGATGGAGCGACAATCAGCGGATATTTTGATGCCTGATTTACAACGTATGGGTGGACCAACTGAGTTACTCAAGGTGGGCGAAATGGCATTAGAGCGAAATATACCCATTGCCCCGCATCTTTTTACCCAAATGTCTTTGCCACTTGCTGCTGCAATGTCTAATGCAATTTATGTTGAGTATATGCCTTGGTTCTCGCCATTATATAAAGAGCAGTTGACTCTCAATGTGGCAGGTGAAGTTATCGTCCCTCAAGGACCTGGTTGGGGCTTTAATTTTGATCAAGAAGCAATTAAAAAATATACCTATTCTTAAAAAAATATAAGGACTCTAGCATGTTTACTCGTCGACAATTTTTAAAAAGCACTAGTTCTATTGCTGGTGGATTAACCTTTTGCTCATGTGGTTTGTTAAGAGTAGCCAATGCACAAAGTAATCCTGTTAAAAAGCCTCCAGTCATTATCAATGGCAAAACAATTAAAGCTATTGATGTGCATGCGCATTGTTATTTTCAGGAGGCGATTGATTTAATGGGGGCTGAGGCAAAATCTGTTTTAGCACCAACCAGAGGCCAGATGAAAAATTTTATCAATGTCTCGGAGCGTGTGCAGGCAATGCAAGCCCAAGGGGTTGATATGCAAGTATTAAGTATTAATCCTTTTTGGTATCGCAAAGATCGAGAAACTACGGAGGCTATTTGTAAAATCAATAATGTGAATTTATCAAAACTCTGCCAGGAAAATTCTGAAAATTTTGCCGGTTTTGCCTCCTTGGCGATGCAATTTCCTGACTTAGCTGTCCAGCAATTAGATGAAGCTGTAAAAAAATTTGGTCTTGTAGGCGCAGCAATTGGAGGAAGTGTTGCTGGTGATGATTTCTCGAATCCACGATATCATCCAGTATTTGCAAAAGCACAAGAATTAAATGTCGCATTATTTATTCACCCACAAAGTACCCCACAGTTAGCCTCTCGGTTTAAAGGCAATGGTTGGTTGTCGAATACTATCGGTAATCCACTCGATACAACGATTGCATTACAGCATTTAATTTTTGATGGGACTTTAGATAAATTTCCCAATTTAAAAATCATTGCGGCACATGGTGGAGGATATTTCCCATCCTATGCTCCAAGATCCGATCATAGTTGTACTGTATCGCCAACCATGTGTGATCCAAACATTGTTTTAAAGAAAAAACCCACGGAGTATATTAAGCAGATGTATTTTGATTCTTTAGTTTTTACACCTGAAGCCCTAAATTATTTAAAATCTCAAGTAGGGGCAAGTCAAATTATGATTGGTTCAGATCATCCGATACCCTGGGCTGAACAACCCGTAGATCATGTGATGGCAACACCCAATCTTACCGATGCGGAGCGAATTGGTATTTTATCGGGTAACGCTGCCAGAGTTTTAGGATTAAAGATTTAGAAAAAATCAAAACTTTACGTAAATTACTAATTAAACGGATCAAATTTTAAATTTTTTTTAACCATTAAAACATTTTTATCTTGAGTTTTAATAAGACCTGTTTTATCCGTAATCATTGGGAATTTAAAGTCAGTTGATGTGTTTTCGTCGCACCAGGAACCTTAGCCCTAGTAAATAAATGATGATTTTATTAAAAAACGAATTATTTATATGTTAGCTAACCAACATAAAATATAGCTTATGTTGGTTAGGATACATAAGGATTTCGAAAAGGTATTTTCCGCATTTTAATCTAAGGCAAATACATTAATATGCAACTAGAAAAAGTTGTTTTAAAAGATCAAAATTGGTTGTTTCGTTCAATGCCCCCTACCTTATGGGATGAACTCCTCCCGCACATAGTAGAAATTAAATTGCCACTCGGAAAAGTTTTATCCGAGTCTGGCTTCATAATGGATTATCTATACTTTCCGACCACAGCTATTGTCTCGATGCTGTACGAGTTAGAAAGTGGCAGTTCCGCAGAAATTGCTGTTATAGGAAATGAAGGGTGTGTTGGAATTTGTATTTTCATGGGTGGCGGCTCGACTCTTACTAGATCTGTAGTTCAGAGTGCAGGAATGGGTTATCGAATTAAAGCTTCAAAGATCATTGAAGAATTTAATAAAGGCGGTCCATTAATGCATTTATTGTTACGCTTTACGCAAACTCTACTTAGTCAAATGACTCAGACAGCAGTTTGCAATCGCCACCACACATTGGATCAGCAATTTTGCCGTTGGCTACTCTTGAGTTTAGATAGATTACAAAGTAACGAACTAGTCATGACGCAAGAACTCATTGCCAATATGCTTGGAGTTCGTAGAGAGGGTGTTACAGAGGCAGCTGGGGCAGTTCAAAGGGCGGGTCTGATTAAATATTCTCGAGGACATATCACCATCCTAGATCGACTAGGCCTTGAGAGGCGAACGTGCGAATGTTACCAAGTTGTTAAAACAGAGCACGAGCGCTTACTTCCAGATAAACTTGCGATATAGATGAGTACTTAACCGGAAGTTGTTGATATACGTGATTGAATCAATTGCAATAGTAATGCTTATTCATTGGATGGCTAGAGTGATTAAGTCCAATACGCGCTAGGTGGTTTTGTAAAATTATGCCCCATATTATGAATACGAACATATTTTTTACCTAAAAAGCCTTCCCAGACCACACATCATTTTCTCCCATTATTTTTTTACTTTTTAAAAAAGTACCATTGTAAAAATTCAACTAATTAAAGGGATTGAATTTCAAAGAAGATTTTTTAATAATGATGACAGCTGGTTGTGTTGTGACTAGTCTTTCCGTTTTGAGGTTTTCTTTCAAGGGAAAATTGAACTCTGAAGCCGTGTCCTCGTCACAAAATTCTTCTTTTATTTTTTTATCTCCATCAAATACACTGAACGAATAGGGCTGGCTAGGATTGCCGCACATCATTCCTTGGCAATTGCTAATGGCGTATGTAGTTTTATTAATGTTGTAGTAGACGGTCGATAAAAGACTTCGCTGACCAGCTTCCTGGTGCAAGAAAAGGGTCTTTTTATTTTTGGCATTTTCAGTCGTGTTGTAGTGATAAGACGCCCCCTGCAGAGGCTTTCCAAAAATATCTGGTATTTCAACTCCAATTTCTGGCCGCCCTTCCTCCTCGGAGTAATGGTAGACGAGGCTCTTTCCGCCAATCTTACACTGAAATGCGATATCCCACTGCTTTTCAGGTGGACCTGAGGGAACGTGTTTTTGAGCCTCCTGTTGTTCTTTTTTTATAGCTGGCCCTGGTGTGAATGTATTTACTGCGGGTGGAATTGGAGTATTTACTTGTGGAGGAGCTGACGCCTTTGGTGGAGTACTCCCAGATTTGATAGTTTCTGTCACCTGATCTTTTAGCTGGTTTAAAAGTCCTCCAAATTGTGCGTTTGCTGAATTGGAGATGATTAAAAAAGAAAGTGCTATGGATACGTAAATTTTTGTCATTTGTAAATTTATAAGTTTTGAGAATTATTATCTTTTAACACATATATTTCCATTATAGGATGAATTATTTTTGCTTTCAATTTGAATGTTTTTAATTTTAAAAGCATCAAGGTTTTTACTTTGATGCTCTTTGATTGATTATTACAACTTTGGTACTGGAGCATTTTTTTCTTTGTTGGCTTCATCCTGTCTTATATCATTTGCGATTCTTTTAAAAACTGCTTGAAGTGATGATGTGCCGCCTATTTGAATCATAAAAGCAGTTGGAGTTTCGCCTTTACATCTAATATCGCCACTAATATCCGAGTTCTCTAGTTTTGCGACGATAAGCCCTGTTTCTCCCTCAACCTTATTTTTTGAATCGTACTCCCAGTTAAGTTGAGCTGGTGTATTTCTATTCATATTGTTTAGCATATTTTTAAGAATGCCTACTTGTTGCTCACCTTCCCTTACTAACTTTGCATCCGCAACAGTAACTATCTTTTTCTTTTGTTCGGCAATCATTTTTTCAGTACCATCAACCTGGACTTTTAATTTTTCGTACTCAGTAATCGTGGCGCTTGGTTTTCCATATTTTGCGTCTAAAGCGGCCCTAAAATTATTTCCATCTACCAGTGAATTTAGGTTACTTGATGGACAAATAAGAGCATCAAATAATCCCAAATAGGCTTTGTTGTCTTTAGGTGAAAAAACAAATTTCATCAGTGGAAATTTGGTTTCACCACCATCAATATTTTGTAGTTGAGAGGCAATAGCAGATTTTAGATTATTAATGTCAACTTTTTTTTCTCTCAATTTTTCTAAAACTCCAGTGATAACATCGTCGGGGAGCAGGCACATATCACCAGTTTTCATTGATCTGTAATCGACAGGAGAGACTGTTGTTGTATCAACATTTTGACACCATTTATTTCTAAAATTTGCTAATGAAATAGAATTTGTGGCTTGGTTTTCTGAGTTGGTTGTTGTTGGGCGGTCGGATCTTGATTCTTGAGCTGGCGTCTTTGGTGGAGTACTCCCAGGTTTGATAGTTTCTGTCAACTGATCTTTTAATTGGTTTAAAAGTCCTCCAAATTGTGCGTTTGCTGAATTGGAGATGATTAAAAAAGAAAGTGCTGTGAATATGTAAATTTTTATCATGTGTAAATTTATAAGTTGTGAGAATTATTATGTTTTAACACAATATTTTCCCTTAAAAAATGATTTATTTTTCCTGTCAAATTGACAGTTCTAATTTTAAAACCATCAAACTTTTTACTTTGATGGTTTATCGTCTTTAATTAGCAAAAAAGCCTTCCAACTCATTGAGTTAGAAGGCTTTGATTGGTTGCGGGGATAGGATTTGAACCTATGACCTTCGGGTTATGAGCCCGACGAGCTGCCAGACTGCTCCACCCCGCGTCTGATCTGTACTAAGAGGGTTACTATAGCACGCTTAACCCTGAATTGCAAGTTACCTGTTGATGGGGTCTGGGTTATGTAAGGCCAATAAGGTTAATGAATAGCTATGTTTTCGCGCTCAAAAGCCACCTTAATCCTTGATTGAAATGCTCTACGGATGGGGCCTTGGTACTTTGCTACGACCATAATTCGGGAGCGAATCGTAATAGAAGAATTGGTAAAGTTCTCAATTCCGGCAATTTCAAGATCTTCTAGTATTTGATCTTTAAGTTCGATGTCTTGTCGCATCTCTGCGGCGACTTGTTTTAAGACCTGATTCACACGATCAATACTTTCTTTATAGGAGACGTTGATATCGATGACGGAGTATGCATAGCTCCTTGTGCGATTTGTCACAACCGTAATGACGCTGTTGGGGACAAAGTGAACGACACCTTCGTAATCTCTTAAGCGAATATAGCGAAGAGTAACCTCTTCAACCGTGCCAATTTTTCCAGCAATTTCTACGATATCACCTTGACGGATTTGATCTTCAATCAACATCACAAATCCGGTAAAGTAGTCTTTTACAAGACTTTGAGCGCCAAAGCCTACTGCTAGTCCCGCCACACCAGCTGTCGCAAGAAACGGTGCAACCGACACACCAAATCCAGCAAGAATAGACATGACTGTCAGGGCAACGATAATCACAGTTGTGATGTAACGTAGAACGCGAGATATGGTTTGGATTCTTTTTACATCGTCACCGCTGGCGCGACTCGCCACTCGATTTTCAATACTGCTGATTATTCTTCTTATAATACCTATAAATAACCAAGCAACTGAGACAACTAGCGTAACTTCGATGGCTATAAAAATAAAGTCAACCCAATCAATTAAATAATCAAGATTATTTTTTTGTAAAAGTACAGTAGCAGATTTTTTCATAATCAAAGTATAAAGTTTTAATCATCCATTTAGGTGATTGTTTTGATTAAAATCATTCTTTTACATATAAAGAAACAGATGTCAAATTCTTCATTTCGTTACGGTAGTGATCTAGGTGCGGGTGTATACGCTATTGATACAGGTTTTGTTAGACCTCAATTTGATGCAAGTTATATTGTTACTCAACGCGCTCCATCTAACGAGCGTATTGCCATTATCGATACCGGCACAAATTATTCTGTTCCTCGAATTTTAGCGACTTTATCTGATTTGGAGTGTAATCCTGAACAAGTTGATTTCATTATTCTTACCCATGTTCATTTAGATCATGCGGGTGGGGCGGGCAAACTGATGCAAGCTTGCCCGCATGCCAAATTGGTAGTTCACCCAAGAGGCGCCAAACATATGATTGATCCAACCCAGTTACGTGCTGGGGCTGTTGGTGTATATGGTGAAGAAGCGGTTGATAAAGATTACGGTACCTTAATACCAATTGAGTCAAGTCGTGTGATGGAAGCGAGTGACGGTATGATGATTAATCTAGCAGGTCGTATATTGACGTGTTTAGAAACACCTGGACATGCGAAACATCACATTACCATTTGGGATCAAATGACCCATGGTGCATTTACGGGTGATACGTTTGGTTTGTCCTATCGAGAGTTTGATACAGAAAAGGGTGCATTTATTATCCCGACAACCACCCCGATTCATTTTGATCCTATTGCTTTAAGAATCTCATTGAAGCGGATCATGGCTTTAAAACCAGAATGTATTTATCCCACCCATTTCAGTAAAGTCACTGGTGTGCCGCGTTTATATCAAAAACTCACAGATATGCTCACCAAAGTAGAAAATTTAGGTAAGTCATTAGCAAGTGCGCAGCAACGACACGAGTTACTGAAGAATGGTTTATTAAATCTTTATATTCAGGAGCTTAGAGATCATGGATGTGGGCTTAGTGATAGCAAAATTGATCAGTTGCTACGGACGGATATCGAATTAAATGCACAGGGCATGGGAGTTTGGCTCGGATAAATCATCATTTGTGTATTTTTTGGGATTACAATTTGCTTACTTTCAATTGATATGGTGATTTATGTCCCTTAGTAATCCTGAGTATTCTGAGTCAAAGATTTTAAGACCTATCGATCTGAATCACGGTGATCATGCTCATAAAGGTAGTTTAAGAACTTTAATGTTAGGTGCCATAGGCGTTGTCTTTGGGGACATTGCGACTAGTCCTTTATATGCCCTGAAAGAATGTTTTAACCCACAGCATGGCGTCCCTTTTTCGAGTGAGGCTGTATTTGGCGTAATTTCGATGGTGTTTTGGGCTTTTATGGTGGTTGTCTCATTTAAATATGTAATGTTTATCATGCGCGCTAGTAATAATGGCGAGGGTGGTATTTTGGCCTTAATGGCATTAGCCCTTAGAACTGTGCCTGTAGGATCCAAATCTGCCATTGCAATTATGATGCTTGGTGTATTTGGCGCCTCCATGTTTTATGGTGACGCGGTAATTACACCGGCTATTTCTATTCTATCCGCAGTTGAGGGTTTAGAGGTGGTTTCACCCGAGCTAAAGCGCTATGTTATTCCGATTACTTTGATTATTTTAATTGGTCTATTTTTAATTCAGAGGCGAGGAACATCGGTCGTTGGGATATTATTTGGACCGATTATGGTTATCTGGTTTTTAGTATTAGGTCTTATGGGCTTAGTTAATATTGTTGATTACCCGCAAATCCTGACGGCTGTTAATCCTTATTTTGCATATATATTCCTATACGAGCATTCTTTAGAAGCGTTTATTGTTTTAGGGGCGGTTTTTTTAGTGCTGACCGGTGCAGAAGCTTTATATACAGACATGGGGCATTTTGGCATCAAGCCAATTCGATATGTTTGGTTTTTTATTACTTTACCTTGTTTACTACTCAATTATTTTGGACAAGGTGCTTTGTTGATTTCTCATCCAGAGGCGATATCGAACCCATTCTTTTTAATGGTTCCTGAGAGTGTTGTATTTGCTCTTGTTTTATTGGCAACTGTCGCGACTGTAATTGCTTCGCAGGCGGTCATTTCAGGGACCTATTCAATGACTAGCCAAGCTATTTTACTGGGCTTTATCCCAAAAATGAAAATTGCTTACACATCGGATAACGAAATTGGGCAGATTTATATGCCAACGATTAATTGGCTTTTATTATTTATGGTGGTGGTGGTGGTGGTAACTTTCAAAAGCTCTGAAAATTTAGCTGCTGCATATGGAATTGCGGTAACCACGACGATGATTATTGACACCATATTAGCGGCGGTTGTTATGAGTGTTGTTTGGAAATGGAATCCAGTCTTTATTGCCCTAGTGATTGGTGCATTCATTGTTGTTGATTTATCCTTTTTCTCTGCCAATTTGTTAAAGATTGCTGAGGGTGGATGGTTCCCTATTTTAGTGGGTAGTATTTGTTTCCTATTTTTGATGACTTGGTATCAAGGTCGTAAAATCTTGCGAGAAAAAGCCATTCAAAGTGGTATTCCACTAGAGAGTTTTGTACAATCACTTCAAGCGCATCCACCCCATCGCGTTGAAGGCACTGCTGTTTTCTTAACCGCTCACGTCGATTATGTGCCGGTTGCGATGTTGCATAACTTAAAACATAATCGTATTTTGCATGAGCGTGTGATCTTCTTAAAAATTAGTGTTTGGGATGTGCCCTACGTTGAAGATCATGAGCGCTTAACCTTTAAAGATATGGGTTCAGGCATGTATTTGGTGAGAGCTATTTATGGCTTTAAAGAAACCCCAGACGTTATTAAAATCTTGGAATTGGTTAGCAAAGAGTTTGATGTGGAATGTGATTTGATGGATACATCGTTCTTTTTGGCAAGAGATACAGTGATTCCATCAGCAATCCCCGGAATGGCTTTATGGCGTGAAAAGTTGTTTGCTTGGATGTTTCAAAATTCCGCGAAACCTGCAGACTTTTTTCAGATTCCAACGAACCGCGTTGTTGAGCTTGGAGCGAAAATCGAAATTTAACCAAGGATGGTTGAATTAAAAATAAGGTGTCAACCTCTGTGAAAACACCACGAATATTCAATTCTGATGACACGCCGCGTATACTCATTTTAGGTGCTGGAGCGATTGGCGGATTTTATGGCAATGCGCTTTCAAAGGCAAAAGCTCATGTTACTTTGGTTGCACGATCTGAATTTGAAGTCTTAAAAACTCGTGGTTATAAAATAATTAGTCAAACCTTAGGTGAGCAATTATTTTTTCCAGATGAAGTTATACCCTCTTGCCATGATTATCCAGGTGGATATCCTGACTTTCTGATTGTTTCTTTAAAAGTACTTCAAGGCATTAACCGAGTCGAGTTAATGGCACCTGCTATTGGACCAAATACTGTGATTGTGCTCATTCAAAACGGTGTGGAAATTGAAAAAGAAATCCAAGACGCTTTCCCCAATCATCAGATCATCAGTTGTTTAGCATTTATTCAAGTAAGTCGGATTGCTCCAGGATTGATAGAGCATTATGCGTATGGCGAATTAACCATGGGAAACTTTCCACATAAAGTGAGTAAAGAGTGTCGGGCTTTAGCTGCTTTATTTGAGGTAGGTGAAGTACCTGTTGTTTTAAATGAAAACATTACCCAGAGTCGTTGGCAAAAATTAGTCTGGAATGCTGCGTTTAATCCAGTATCTGTTTTAGGCGGTGGGATTGATACACTTGCAATCCTCGGGGCTCCAGGTGGTGAGTCGCTGATTCGTCAAATTATGTCAGAAGTATTAGCAATTGCAAAGGCTACTGGTCATGAAGTCCCTGCTAATGTGCCAGATCATTACATCCAACTAACCTATGAAGCACCCGCTTATAAAACCAGCATGGCGATTGATTGGGAAAAAAAGCAAGATCTAGAGATCGAAGCAATTTTAGATCATGCGATCAGTGCTGCAAAAAGAGAGGGAGTGCCCGTACCCATGCTCCAGAGTACGCATGCACTCTTAATGATGATGCAAGCCCAGCGTCAAAAAGGCTTGTTTTAGAAAGCTGAGATTCCTGTAATTGCACGTCCTAAAATGAGGGCATGGATATCGTGCGTACCTTCGTATGTGTTGACTACCTCTAAATTCAGAAGATGTCGAATCACACCATATTCATCAGAAATACCATTACCTCCATGCATATCTCTAGACATCCTCGCGATATCTAAAGCCTTACCGCAGGAATTACGTTTTAAAATGGACGTGATTTCAGGACTGGCAGTGCCTTCATCCTTCATTCGACCGAGTCGCAGACAAGCTTGGAAGGCTAAGGCAATTTCAGTTTGCATATCCGCTAGCTTTTTTTGGATAAGTTGGTTTGATGCAAGAGGTCTATCAAATTGTTGACGATCGAGGGTGTATTGCCGAGCCGCATGAAAACAAAATTCGGCTGCACCCATAGCGCCCCATGCAATTCCATAACGCGCAGAGTTTAAGCAGGTAAATGGACCTTTAAGTCCTTGCACATGGGGTAGTTCATTTTCTGCAGGAACAAACACTTCATCCATCACGACTTCACCTGTTGTTGAAGTACGTAAACCCATTTTGCCAAGTATTTTGGGCGCTGAGAGGCCTTTCATACCTTTCTCGAGGATGTAACCGCGAATCACTCCAGTATCATTTTTTGCCCAAACAACAAAGATATCAGCAAAAGGAGCGTTGGATATCCATGTCTTCGAGCCACTTAAGTGAAAGCCACCGGGCACTGATTTAGCCCGCGTAATCATGTTGCCGGGGTCAGAACCAAAATTAGGTTCAGTTAGACCAAAGCAGCCGATGAGTTTGCCACTTGCTAAGCCAGGTAAGTATTTCTGTTTTTGCTCTTCACTACCGAATTCAAAAATAGGCAGCATCACAAGCGAGGATTGCACGCTCATCATCGAACGATAACCCGAATCAACACGCTCGATTTCACGAGCAACCAGACCATAGCTAACATAGTTCATTTCCGAACCACCATATTGGCTTGGTAAAGTCAGGCCTAAAAAGCCAAGATCGCCCATTTCTTGAAAGATAGCAGTATCTGTTTTTTCTTCACGGAAGGCTTGAAGAACTCTTGGAGCCAATTGATCCTGAGCGTATTGACGAGCCGCTTCTTGAACCATGCGCTCTTCAGTACTTAATTGTGAACTTAATTGAAGAGGATCATCCCACTGAAATTGTATTTTTTTGCCCATATGAATTAGTATTTGTGATAATTGTTGAACATATTTTTATAAAGTAGTTTAGACTAATTTACGCATTTATAAATATTAAATCCATTTTGACTATCAATCAGACTTCTCCCATTGAAAAGAAATCGTACAAATACTACGATTTCTTACTGGCTGGTTTCGTTGCTGTCTTGCTTTGTTCCAACCTCATTGGAGCAGGTAAAGCTGCGCAAGTTCAACTTCCTTTTTTCGGCACTGTCGTATTTGGAGCAGGTGTTTTATTTTTCCCAATCTCTTACGCCTTTGGCAATATCTTTACTGAAGTGTATGGGTATGCTTATGATCGTCGCGCAGTTTGGTGTGGATTTGGTGCTTTGATATTTGCAGTGGTTATGTCTCAAATTGTGATAAACCTCCAACCCGCACCCGGAGCTTATAACGAACACTTGCAAGAAGGATTGGAATCGGTGTTTGGCAATACTTGGCGCATTGTATTTGGCTCGATAGTGGCATTTTGGTGCGGTAGTTTGGTCAATGCCTATTTGCTAGCCAAAATGAAGTTGCGATCTTCTGGAAAGTATTTGTGGTTCAGGGTCATTACTTCAACTGCGGTTGGTCAATTGGTGGACTCTATCTTGTTCTACATGCTTGCTTTCTATGGGGTATGGCCAACACAACAAGTTATTGAAGTGGCATTTGTGCAGTACATTCTCAAAACTTCTTGGGAGATCTTGGCTGTACCATTGACCTATAAAGTCGTTGGCTTTTTAAAATCAAAAGAAAACGAAGATTACTACGATACCAAGACTGACTTTAATCCGTTTAAATATAAAGTGTAATTACTCATGATGGGCGATTAAGCGTTGTCCCATGCCATTGATTTCTAAAATAGACTGTACAACAGGCAAATCAAACTCTAAAGTTTCTTTGAGTTTCCAGGGGGGATTAATAACCCAAACACCACTGGCTGATAAACCTAATTCCTGATGATTTTTGATACGCAGTTCTGTCCTAAGCCATGGTAATTGATGTTCATTACAAAGTTTTTTTATTCGATCCGGAAACTCTTGGGACTCGAGTCGGTTGAGGATGGGATACCAAATGATATAAATTCCTGTAGAGAAGCGTTTGACTGCTTCTTGAAGTGTTTGGATGGTTTGAAAATAATCTCCCTTATCTTCATAAGATGGGTCTATCAAAACCAAGGCTCGGCGAGATGGAGGAGGAAGAAATGCTTTTAGATGGTTAAAGCCATTCGTAAGTTCAACTTTAATATCTTGTCGTTTGCGTTGTATTGACGCCATATTGCCTTGTAGAACCGGAAAATCTGTAGGATGTAGTTCCATTAAGCGCAATTTATCAAGACTTCGCATGCTTTGCCATAAAAGATAAGGCGATCCAGGGTATATTTGGAGTAGATTATTTTGTGTTTGAATACTTTCAATGACAGCGAGATAATGGCGGATATTGTCTGTCAGTAAAGACGATGACCTCATTTGGAAGAGTTTTATAATCCCTTCTTCTGATTCCTGACTAGTCGTTGCAAAGCGATCTTGCAGATTATATATTCCGGCACCCGCATGGGTATCGATTAACATCAGTGGCGTTTCTTTTTTATGAAGCAGTTCCAGGCAAGTTAATAGAATGAGATGTTTTAGAACATCCGCATGATTACCTGCATGAAATCCATGTCGATAACTAAACATGTGGCCTAGCGCTCTTTATCGATGATTCTAGGAATCGCCTGAATCCAAGTTATGATAATCAGGCCAGCCAAAACGATCTGAAGATTGGCATTCAGCACAAAATCAATTGTATCCATGATTAATAAATAAAGACTCATGAGGCTAGCAAGTAAAATGAATTTTACGGGCCAAGCTTTCATTTCAAAAAAATGTGCTGGAATATATTTAATGCAGATAGCACCAATCAGCCCGGAGGTAATTCCAAGGGCACATCCTACAAAAACATCCTCTGGCCAATGTGCCCCGACAGCGATTCGTGATAGACCTGCGCCGGCTGCAAGAACAAATAAAATCAATCCCTTTTTTCTGTTATGAGGATCAAGGCTAAAGTAAATAGCGGTGGCGATACTAAAGGCTGTCATTGTATGACCAGAGGGCATCGCCGAATGAAGAAGAGGATGCTCAATAATATGGATCACGCCCTGATCAATGACACCTGCAGGACGATTGGTGTCAAAAATTTTTTTTGCAAGATGAGAAAATATGCCTGCAAACACCCCTGAGATAATTGCCGCGTATAAAGGCTTCCTGGCAAATAGAAGCATGGGAAGTGCTAGAGCAAATACCGACCAACCATTGCCTAACATGGAAAGACTCGTCCAAATCAAGTCAGGTAAACGAGCAGTTTGTTGATTAATACTAATAAACCATGCTTGATTTTGTGAAGAAGTAAGATCCGATAAATATATCGCCAATGGTAAAAGTGGAATTGCGTAAATCCACCAAGGTTGGGATGTTTTGTCTTGGAACATGGGCTTATTTAGCCAGCCAGTGTTTCATCGCTTCAATCACTTGTGGAACTGTAATAGCTTGCATACAAAGATTGTTCGTGCAGGGGGTTTTACGATGATTAGCCGCTGAAACACAGGGTGAGCAGGCAAGTCCAGCAAAAATAGGGATGGACTTACCTAAGGACCCATAGAGCGCGGGAGTTTCTGGGCCGAATAAAACAATGGTCGGTAAAGGAGTAATCGAGGAGAAGTGACCAGGCCCAGAATCATTTGTTACCATCACATGGGATACGTGATAGAGCGCAGGTAATTCATTAAACTTCACCATGCCTGCAAAATTATAGGCATTGGGTACACTGGCCATTTCAATCACATGTTTTGCATACTGCTTTTCTTCAGGAGAGCCAGTCACTAAAAAAACGGCATTGGGCCACTCTAATGCTGCAGCTTGTATCAATTGCGCAAAGCGCTCCGGAGCCCAGCGTCTTTGAGGTAATAAATCGCTTGCATTGGGGTTGATTAAGATGATAGTTGCTGGTAGATTTGGAAACCGATCTTGGATTAATGTTTGAATACGAGAGGCGATTTGCGATTTTTGTACATCGTTCACTTGTGCTTGTGCCAGTTCAATTACTTGATTTGCTAGCGGAACTTTACTGTAAGGTAATTCAGTCTCTGTTGAAAATGCTGCATGCACCAATGACAAAAAGTTCTTCGCAATATGGATATGGGGGTTGTAATGCACTTTATGGGTGAGAAGGTCCCCACGCCAAAGACCCTCGCCATGAAATATGTGATAACCAACTCGTCGCCGAGCACCAGAGCAACCGGTAAGTAGTGCAGTAAATCGAGAAAATAATTCGAGATCAATCACTGTGTCAATCTTCAAACGATGCATCTTAATGAGTGTTGTGATGGTGGTTCGAATCAAAGCAAATAAGCCGCTGGCATCAATCGTCAGAATTCGATCTGGTTGAACCGTTTGAAGAAGTTCAAGGCTAGCTTGATTACTTTTAAAGATTAAAAAATAAATATCTGCACCACGGGCAATCGTATCTCGCATTGCCGGGTCTACCAAGATCGCACTGCCCATTTCAGAAAGTTCAATGAATAAAACTTTTTTTGGCGGATTAGGTGATGGATGAAGCAGCCCATTGACAAAGTCGTAAATATAAACAAATGGCGTCAAAATTGCACATAAAGGCACACCAGCAAGATGATCGATGCGACGCATCGTGTCTACACGTATAGTCATGACCTCTATTATGACAGGTCAATTAACTCTTTTGTATGATTCTAGGCAACCCAGGTAAAAAAGTAATGAGAATGGTTAGGCCATAGATGAGAGAGCTTAATATAACCAAGCTTGGATCAACACCCCAAAGAGCTAGCATGCTAGCCAGGGAGGTTTCGCGCAGCCCCCAACCAGAAATACTGATTGGGACCAGCATCAATAGACCGATCGCAGGAATGCTAATCAGTAAAGACTCGATAGGGGCTTCAACGTGACAAGCTTTCATGCAAGCCCAAAAGGCTGCTAAAGTTAAAAAATGAATGGCCGTGGCTAAAACAATTTGCCACCAAACATTCGGGAATCCCCAAGCAGTTTGAGTGGGTTTTAAAGCATGATTAACTTTTAATCCCTTCATTAATTTGAGGTATATTTCTTGAGTTTTTGGAACCCATAATAAGGTAGCAATGAGAAGTGCTCCGAATAGCATCGATATCAGTAAGAAAAGACCAAGATGAGGAACCCAAGTACCTAAAACAGCACCACCAAGAGTGAGTCCGATTGCCCCTAAAATACTGTTCCCGGCAAATCCAAGAGATCTGTCTAATAAGACTCCAAAAAAACTGAGAGGTAATGGTTGATGTGTATTTTCTGGAGTTTGTAATTGCTTAAAAGATGTAATAGCGCGGTAACTATCTCCGCCAAGAGTGGTTGGTAAGCCCTGATTAATGAGGCCACCAGCAAAATACAAACGAATATAAGCAATTGTATTTTTTTGAAAACCCGCATGATACATAATGTTTCCCCAACGCGTTCCTGAAATCGCATTGCTGATCCATAACATGGCAAGCGAAAGCAATATCCAAGAGATATCGATCGATGGCAAAGCATTTTTAATCTTGAGCCAATCAATTGATTGAAAAGCGCTTGTCAGCAAGACGACGGAGATCAGTAAGCGGATATATAAGCCATAACGAGACCAAAAACCGTCTTTTACTTTTTTAGCTGGGAAGACTTCAGGCATGGTGATGATCTAAGGTAGACGCTTTGGAGATATTTGCCCCTGCCAATTTTTACACAATAAAAAGTCAAATTGGGCAATATCCCGACCAAGGCGATGAACCGCTTGAGTGCCTAGCAATTCACAGGATTCAAAGCCGGTATTTGATACAGGCTCAGCAAATGACATTTGTGACCAGTTAAGGAGAAGAGCATCGCTGCCAATAGCAAGTGGTCCCGACCACAGGTCAAACTGATCCACGCGTTCGTCTAAAACGAATACTTGAAGTGGCTTTGCATACCATGCTAAGCGACTCGCAAGAGTCCAATTTTGCACAGCAAGGTGAGGTATTTTATATTTTTCAGAAAATTCTTTCATACGAAGTCCTGCCGCTTGCCAGCCATACAAATCCGCGATGGGATTCTTTTTACCCCAAGCGTGATCCTTGTCTATCTGCGGAATACCTCCAAAGAAGAGGAGAGTAAAACCTAAGAGACAAATCATCAGTTGGACAGACGCAATCAGGCTAATCCAGAAGCGCCGACCTGATTCCCATGCCTGTGCTAGTCCGATACCGGCGATTGGTGCAAGCGCTAACCAAGCGGGAGCTGTCCAATGGGGCAAGCTACCACCGCCACCAGAAAAATAAGCGAATAAAATAAACGGAATCAAGAAAAAGCTGAGTAATACCTTAGGTACTAAAGATCTTTTCCGGATGCGCCAGGCGATTCCTAAAATAATTAAAAGCCCATAGGTCACCAATTGATTGAGAATAAAAATGAATATTTTTTTTAACTGCCACTGGTCACCAGTCCCATGTCGGAATTGATAGATAAATGAAATCCATTCATGCTGATAGTTCCAAAGAATCACTGGTGAGATCAACACCGCCGCGATAAATAAGCAAAGATATAAACCGGGACGTCGAAACATCTTAAAACCATGCCAAGCAATTAAACAAAAAGGTATCCCAAGAGCAAAAAATAGAGCAGTGTATTTTGCAAGACCAGATAAACCAAGGACGATACCCAGCAAGAGCCATTGCAATAGATCATGCGGTTTCCGTTGATCGAGTTTCTCATTCAGGTTGAGTGTGATGAGCAACATCGTTGGGATTAAAACTAATAGGAGGGTATCAGGTAGTAAACCTACGCCCAAGACATGCATGATTGGAGCCAGTATGAAAATCAGACTAGTCCAGAACATCGCTGCTTTTGAAGTAATGTAATCAAAAGGGGATCGATACTGTTCTAGAAGAATGTGGGTGACGCGCAGACTGATGAGAAGGCCGATGAGCCATAAAGCTTGAGGTATTAATCGAAGCCAGCCATCAAACCAATTCCAGTGTGCGGGAAGAGCTTGGATCCAACCCACTAAAGGTGGGTGGTCAAAGTAACTCCAGTCAAGGTGTAAGCCATACAAAGCGTAGTGCGCCTCATCGACTGATAAACCTAAGATAAAGCCAAAAACGAAATGGATAATCAGGGCTAAAACTATCGTGGTAACCGTATACCGATACCACGGAGTGGCGTTATAAAACATACTTATGAAGTGGCTTCTAAAAAGTTATCTTGCCGATAAGTTAAAACAAGCGTATCGCGCCAAGTGTTTTCAGGGTGATTTCGATCCTGCGGTTGGATTGGAGTGGTTTCATGCAAAACTTTGGTATCGTCAAGTAGAAGAAGCGTCCAAGGTTGATCTAAAATAAAGCGTTGACCTTGTGGGCCATTGGCATCAAACACCCTAGACTCGCCACCAATCACGCAATGCCTCTCTACTAAAAGGATAGCAACAAAATTGACGCCATCACGATGTGCACCTTCAGGTGTAGGCCTACCAATGCCATGGGAAGTGTCAATTCGAAATTGATGAACCTCTACAAACCAAGGGCTGACATTTTTATTCTCCTTAAGCACTACTTGTGAAAAGAGATCGCCTAATTGCATTAAAAAATCGTACATAGCTGGATGTTTTAAAAACGCATCATCACAAGGTTCAAATATACGATTCATACCACCATGCAAGGCATTATAGGAAATTGGTTGGAAGTGCGGTCGATATGAAGGAATATCAATTGATTTGTCAGTTACGATAACACTGGCGTGTTTCCGCTTACGGTACTTACCACCATCCTTTAAATACTGATCCTCAGCAAGATCATTCCATGTCAGCGAGAGATTTTGCCAATCTTTTAAAGAGTGCTCACTTAAAGAAAAAAACTCTTCACTACGAATCAGCGCAAAGCCTTTTTCTTGAAGGTAAATGACGCTTCGAGAGAAGGGTGTATAGGGAGGTGAAAAGGAATTCATAAATTTTAATTATTTTAATCCTGAAACCAACTTTTGCCATAAAAATGACGTAAAAGAATTAAGATTTGAGCCCATATTTTTTGAATAGCCAGCGGGCGAGTCGCCAAGTGAGTAATGCTCCAATAATAGCAATATAAATACGTACTTCGCCAAAATCATTTTTGCCGGCTTTATGGAGGTAATAGTGGAGCACGACGAAGATGGCAATGGGATAAATTAATTGATGAAGTTTTGACCAACTCCGCCCCAGTCGTTTTTGCATTCCTTTGGTTGACGTAATAGCAAGAGGGATCAAACTAATAAAGGCAATGAGCCCAAGAGTAATAAAAGTACGTTTAAAAAAATCTTGGTAAATGGCTTGAAGGTCTAGTTGTTGGTCGATCACTGACCAAGTTAGAAAATGTAATAAAGCATAAAAAAAACAAAATAAGCCAAGCATTCGACGGTATTTTAAAAGCTGATTCCAGCCAAAGGTAGTTCGTAGTGGGGTAATTGCTAAGGTGAAACATAGCATTATAATCGCCCAAGTTCCAGTAAATCGCGTAATGAACTCAATGGGATTAGCTGTTAATCCCTCATGAAAAGCATACCAAATGAGTCGAAGAAATGGGGTGAGTGCTAGAAAAAAAACAATGGGTTTGCCAAAGTCCTTAATAGAATTTTTTAAGGTCCATGCCGGCATATAAAGAGGCAACTTGATCGCCGTAACCATTAAATTTCAGGGTTTTTATTTTTGGAGAAAAGATACTTTTATCATCGCTGATTCGTCTCTCACTTGCTTGCGACCAACGTGGGTGATCGACTTCGGGATTCACATTCGAATAGAAGCCATACTCACTAGGATTGGCAATAAACCAACTTGTATCAGGTTGTTTTTCAACTAATCGAATTTTAACGATTGATTTACCACTTTTAAAGCCATATTTCCAAGGAATCACCATACGCACTGGAGCACCACTTTGTTTCGGTAGAGTTTGTCCATAAAGGCCAAGTGTGAGGAGTGTTAGAGGATGATTGGCTTCATCTAGGCGAAGACCCTCGACATAAGGCCATTGAATAATGTCGCTACCCAAACCACGCATTTGCTTTTTATCAGCCAAAGAGACAAATTCAACATATTTTGCGGAGCCTAATGGATTCACTAGTTTCAGTAGATTGCTTAGTGAGTAGCCAACCCAGGGGATGACCATGGACCAACCTTCCACGCAGCGCATTCTGTAAACACGCTCCTCGAGTGGGGCAAGTTTAAGTAAATCATCAATGTCAAAGACGCGCGGTTTACCAACTAAGCCTTCGACACTTACTTTCCATGGGCTGGTGACAAGACTTGAAGCATAAGCAGCCGGATCAGATTTGTCTGTGCCAAACTCATAAAAATTATTGTAGCTCGTGACATCGTTGAAAGAAGTTTTTCTTTCTATTAAGTTATATGCAGGATTAGTTTGAGCCGCAAGTTTTGTTTGGGCCAAAGCATCACGTGAAAACCAAGAGCTCATTTCTAGTCCTAGAGCACCGCCTGCCGCCAGTTTTATCAATTCTCGACGTTTTTCGAAAACTCTTTGAGGGGTGATTTCAGAACTTGGGATCGGTGGGAAATTGATTTTCATGATTTATTCTATATCTTTTCAAAAAGGATTGCATGGTTGTATGATTTCTTCGAGATACAATAAGTTAATTCAATTTTACAAATATCAATCATTATGAGCCAATTATTTTCTGCTTTTCACCTGCCAGCCCCCAACGGCGGCCTTACTTTACCCAATCGTATGGTTGTCGCTCCCATGTGTCAATATTCCTCAAAAGATGGCTTGGCCAATGATTGGCATTTGACCCATTGGACTAATTTAATGAATAGTGGTGCCGCCGCCTTCATTATTGAAGCGACTGGGGTTACAGATGTTGGCAGAATCACTCCAGGTTGTTTAGGTTTATGGAATGACGCATGTGAAGCCGCTATAACGGATAATTTAAAAAGAGCAAGAGCGCTAGCGCCTCGGACCTTAGTCGGTATTCAATTAGCTCATGCAGGACGAAAAGCCTCCAGTCATATACCGTCTCAAAGTGGCGCATCTATTCCTCCGTCAGACCCTAGGGGATGGCAAACTTTGGGTCCTTCTGACGTTCCTCATTTACCACATGAACACCCACCAGAGTCATTAGATAAAAAAGGTTTAGATGATATCAAGCAAGCATTTGCAAAGGCAGCTCAAAGAGCTCAACGAGCTGGCGTTGATTTTATTGAATTGCATGGTGCGCATGGATATTTGTTGCACCAATTTTTGTCACCAGTTGCGAATCATCGTACAGATGAGTATGGTGGTTCCTTAGAAAATAGAATGCGATTCCCCCTAGAGGTAACTGCCGCAGTACGAGCTGTATATAATGGGGTGATTGGTATGCGTGTATCTGCATCCGATTGGGTTGAGGGTGGCTTTACACCAGAAGAAACCGTTGTATTCGCAGAACATTTAAAAGAATATCAAATCTCCTATATGCATGTGTCTAGTGGCGGCGTTGCCGCGGGACAAAAAATTCCCTTGGGTCCTGGCTACCAAGTTCCCTTTGCACAGTTAGTCAAAGAGAAAACTGGTTTACCAACGATTGCCGTAGGGATGATTACTGAGCCTTTGCAGGCTGAGGTGATTATTGAGCAAGGTCAGGCTGATTTAGTCGCATTTGCTCGGGCATTCTTATACAAACCACGTTGGGGTTGGGAAGCTGCAGCAGTTCTTGGTGGACAAGTAGAGGCGGTTGAACAATATTGGCGTTGCCTACCTCGTGAACATCAAAATGTCTTTAAGGAACTCAAAATCGGCGGAAGGTAATTGTAGGATTGCCACACTTTGAAATCTTTTCTGCAATGTCATTTAATATTGGTTAGTATATTAAGTAGTTGAATTCAAAGTGTAAAAGAAACTGAGGAAAACGTGCTCCATATATTGAAGCTAGACGTTGGTGGTATCCCTCAAAGTTGGGTGAATGCTGAGGAAGCTACCAAGCACTATGCCGAAGGAAGTATAGCTTGGACTTTAGGTCAACCGGTTGCGGTGATGCGGGGAGGAGTTTCCCGCCAATCTGGCAAACAGTCCATTATTGAACTCCACTCCATCATTGCCACTAAAGGCTCTTCTAGAATTAATTTATTTGATGTCATACCTGCGATTACGAAGAGTAAGCTTTATCGTCGCGATCAAGGTGTCTGTGCGTATTGTGCGGAAAAAGTATCTGAAGTGGAAGCTGAGGCAGAGCATATTACCCCAGCGAGTCGAGGTGGTAGTTACTCCTGGATGAACCTAGTGGTCTCATGCCGAGGGTGTAATCAGAAAAAAGGTAATCGGTCCCCAGAAAAGGCAGGTATGTCGTTGTTTTATGCACCCTACGTGCCTAGTTTGTACGAAGATATGATTCTTAAAGGTCGCAACATCCTTGCTGACCAGATGGATTTTTTAGCTGCCAATCTGCCTAAAAATAGCCGTCTTTTAAAAAAGTCGATATAAATCAAAGTTTTATATCCTATGAGTAGCATCAAGTTTTGATCTAGTTTAGTTGCTGTGCAATATTTTTCTAAATAAGGGATAATACTTAGGTGTTAACCCTTATTAGGAATAAGAAATGAGCAAAATTATCCATCAAATCTCTAGAACTTTTGATTTTTTTTCAAGTCAAAGTAGGTGCGAGGCTTTTGTTAAAAGCCAAAATCCGAGCAATTTATATGAAGTAGAAAAGCTAATTTTTGATTACGTCAATTCCAACAATCATTAATGACTAAGAAGATTGTTTGATGGGGTGATGATCTGAAAGTTCGTCGATGTAGCGATACATCGACATTCCCTCTCTTTTTAAGAACTGTTGGACCGCATCATAAAAGCGTTCATCAACTAAATAATGCATCGAATATAAGTTGACCGGGATCAAACCTCGGTGAATTTTATGCTCACCCTGAGCACCACCCTCAAAAACTGCAATTTTTTCACGGATACAAAATTCAATACTTTGGTAGTAAGCTGTCTCAAAATGCAGATTTTTAATTCCTTGGATTGCTCCCCAATACCGACCATAAGCTCTTTCTTGAGAGTTGGCATCACGATTCCTGAAAATCATGGAGCTGGCAATTGGTTTACCTTCAAAATATGCAAATATGAGATGAGTATATTCAGGCATAGAGGTGCCAATGCGTGAAAAGAACTCACGATTTAAGTAGGGCGCGTTACCATGATTAAAGTAATTCGCAGCATAACAATCATAAAAAAAATCCCAATCAGCCTCAGTCATTTCTGCTCCTGGAATATGCCTAAAACTTACTCCAGCATCGATGACAGATTGTCTTTCTCGAATAATATTGTTGCGACGCTTTTTATTTAAGGTGTACAAGAACTCCTCAAAATCATGCAAAAACTCTCCTGGTTGATTCAGTGATTGATTTTGCCAATGAAATTGAATCGATTCGCGCCTTAAAAACCCAAGCTCAGTAAATGTTTTTTCATCCTCAAGTGGTGGAAACAAAATATGAACACTTGATATCTCTTTTGTTTTGGCAAAATCAATGATAGCCTCTAGTAAATGACTTTTGGCGACTAGGTTAGTTCCCAAAATTCTAGAGCCACCTACTGGAGTAAACGGAATGGCACTTAATAGTTTGGGATAGTAGTGAAGGCCATGTTCTTTGTAAGCATTTGCCCATGCCCAATCAAACACATACTCACCGTAGGAATGCGACTTTAAATAAAAGGGCATTGCTCCAAGGAGTTGCTGATCAGCGTCATCCCATAAAGTAAAGTGGCAAGGTGTCCAGCCAGTACTCGTACTGACACTGCCACTTTCTTCCATTGCTAGTAAATATTCATGACGAATAAAAGGCGATGCATCGGGATGAGTAATTAAAGAATTCCAAGCCTTACTTGAAATTTCTTGAATACTCGAAAAAATCTTTATTTTGAACAAGAAGTGATCAATTAATGATTTTCAGGGGCAATGCCAGTCGCAATTAAGAAGCGAGAAACCATGTTGTAGGTAGCAACCACTGCCACCATTTCTACGGTAGCTTGATTACCAAGAGATTTTGTTAAGCGCTCCATAACAACTTCAGGAACTTCGATTTCTCTAGTCATCGCTAGGGTCAGGGCAATCACATCTTGTTCAACGGCGCTAAATAGGGCAGAGTTAAAAGCATCCGTACCAATCTTCCGTAATTCATTGACTTGTTCTTGCGTACCACCCGCCTTCAGGAGTTCTGGAGCATGATGAAAAAATTCATATTCTGCACGATTTAAAATCGCAACACCGCACATACCAATTTCCTTATAGCGTGCATCGAGAGAAAGATTTTCACGAACTTCTTTTAAGAGGGCATTCCAGCCACGCGTTAAATTGGGACTATTCAGTAACATACGATCAAGATTAAGTAATGTTCCGCCACGTCTTGCACGAACTGCATCAACAATTGCTTTGGGTTCTACAAGGTCAATCGGCTGATAAGGGATAATTTGTTTTGTCATCGTTTTAATTTTAAATTGGTTAATCGAACACTTATTTTATATCTTTAATGAATACTCGTTTGTCTCCACCATCTGACCCTATTGTAAAAAGAGGGCAAATCATTTGTCATCAGAATAACTTATCTCCAGGTGGACGGGCCTTTCGTTTTCAAGTGCTGTATGGAGAAATCGCATCTTTTCCAGGTATGAATGCCGATGCAGATGATTATCTGCCTGCATTTGTAATTCAATATGAACATCAGTATTTCGCCTATCTTAATCGTTGTGCCCACGTTGCCATGGAATTAGATTGGAACCCTGGTGAAATATTTGATGAAGAGCAACAGCACCTGATTTGTGCAACGCATTATGCAGTGTATGACCCCAAAAGCGGTCGATGTCTAGGCGGACCATGCCCAAAGGGATCTAAGTTAATCGCTTTACCGATTTTCTTCAAAGAGGATGGTATTTACCTTGGCGAATTATAAATCGAGGGTCTTTAACAGCTGAAAAATTTCACGGAATGATTTGGGTGGCTTATTCTGTTCCTTTTCTTTACGCGCATTGCGAATCAATGTTCTTAGCGTTTGTACATTGATTTGGGGATGGTCTTTAATAAATTGCGTTAAACGATCATCATTTTGCACGAGTTCATCGCGTAAGCGTTCAAGAAAATGAAACTTTGCAATTTCGGCTTTATTAACCCCTTGAATAGCCTCTAGACGGTCCTGGATTGCTGCAATTTCCTCATCATCATAAACGCGCATTAATTTGCCAAGATATAAAGTATGCCGCTTGATGGCGCCGAAGGTTTTGATTTTTTCAGTTTCTAATAGTTTTTCTTTTAGCCTATCATCAACAGGTAACGATTTGATTGCGTCACTACTTAATTCAGATAAAGTTTTAGCTAAATCTTGGCGCGCAAGCATCTGCCGTTTGACCTCAGATTTACTTGGGCCGAAGTCTTCTTCCGAATCGTCTTCATCATGCATATATTTGGATTCCTTAAGAAGAACAAGAAACTTCGAGATGCTCGGCCCAATCAGGCGGAAGCTTTGCAAAGTCTTCAAATTCCGGTTGTTCATCGAACGGACGAACAAGGCAACGTTGTAAGGCTTGGGTCAATGAGTGATCTCCGCTCTGGGAGAGAGCAATGGCGTTTTGTGCGAGGTGCTGTCGTAAAATATATTTTGGGTTTACTTGATTCATCTGCTTAGCAATTTCAGATAAGGGTATGCTAAAAGTATGTATATAGTTCAAGTAATTTTGTAACCATTGATCGAAGGCATTTCTATCAATGATGAGGTCTTTCAATAAAGGGTTGTTAGGCTCAAGAACAATTTTGCTCAAGTTTCTAAAAAAGAAGGTGTAGTCTACATGATTGTCATCCAAGATCTTGATGAGTTCTTGAATCATTTTGTTAGACTGATCTCCAACTTGGCCTTGGAAGCCTAACTTTTCTGACATCAACTGACGATAATGTTGTTGATAGATTTCAGAAAAAGTTGAAAGTATCGGCTTAATGTGCTCAATTGCTTCTTCCATTGCCTCGTCACTATCATTATGAGCGATGACAGGAAGCATTGCTTGGGCAAGTCGAACGAGATTCCAATAAAAGACGGATGGTTGATTAGCAAAGGAATATCTACCTTGGGAATCCGTGTGATTACAAATGTGGTTCAACGAGAACTTATCCATAAAACCAAATGGTCCATAGTCTAATGTTAGACCAAGGATCGACATATTGTCGGTGTTTAAAACCCCGTGGCAAAAGCCGACGGATTGCCACTGGGCGACCAAGTGCGCCGAGCGTTCGAGCACCTCTTTAAATAAATGAAGATAAGGCTGATCACTATTTACAAGATGTGCATAGTGATGCTCGATAACAAAGTTACATAGGACTTGTAATTGTTCATGAAGCCCATTCGACGCAAAATGTTCAAAATGTCCAAATCGGATGAAGCTAGGAGCGATACGTGTAACAACTGCGGCAGTTTCCATCGACTCTCTAAGAACTGGAGCTTTAGAGGAGGTGATTGCAAGAGCTCTAGTCGTTGGAATACCCAAGTGGTGCATCGCTTCAGAGCATAAAAATTCTCGAATAGAAGACCTGAGCACGGCACGACCATCACCCATTCGTGAGTAGGGCGTAGAACCAGCACCTTTCAGTTGTATTTCCCAGATCTTGTCTTGATGGATGATTTGTCCAAGAGAAATTGCACGACCATCCCCTAATTGTCCCGCCCAAACACCGAACTGGTGACCGGAGTAGACGCTTGCAAAAGGATGGATATGTTCTGGCACAGCATTGCCAGTGAGAATCGCTAAAGATTCTTGATCCTCGATAAACCTTGCATCTAGTCCAATTGTAGATGCCAATTCAGGGGATGTGACGACCCAACTCGGTTGAGGCAGTGGGGTCGGTTCTAAGCGGGTAGAAAACTCAGATCCGAGCTCTAAAAAACCTTTTTTAAAAGTGAGAGCTCCAATTTTGGGATACATCAAATTTATTCAACTTTACCAATAGATTTGACAATGTCAGCCATTTTTTTAGCATCGGTATTCCAATAGTTTTGGAAAGCCGGAGCATCTAAATATTGAATCGGAGAGCCAGCACCTTCTAGAACAGATTTGACTTTTTCATCATTAGCGGCCAATTTGGCTACTTCACGAAGTCGGTCGGTAATTTCTTGAGAAACCCCGGCGGGTACAAATAGCCCAGACCACTGGGAAAACTCGACAGGCTTACCCAAGTCTTTAAAACTTTTTACGTCCGGCAGGCTATTGACTTTGGTATTACCCCAATGAGCTAGTGCGCGAACTTTCCCAGCTTTAATTTGTTGCACAATCGAAGCAGGGCCAGTAGCAAGAGCATCTACTTGACCGCCTAATAATCCAATAATCGCAGGTCCTGCTCCAGTATAAGGAATGTGTTTCATCTCAAACTGATCACTGAGCTTAATCATTTCCATGGGGATGTGCATAGTTCCATAATTACCGGATGACCCGAAATTATATTTGCCGGGATTTTTCTTCATTTCCGCCAAAAATTGATCATAAGTCGTCCATGGGCTATCTGCTCGCACGACTAAAACGGTTGGGTCAGCCGTAAATCTAGCAATCGGCTTGAATTGATTAATTTGATAGGAAATATCTTTTCCCAAAATTTTATCCGCTTCAGGAATAATAGATATAGAAGACAATGTCATCAAGATGGTATAGCCATCAGGTTTGGCTTTAGATACGTATGCCATGCCGACACCTCCACCTGCACCAGCTTTGTTTTCGATAATAATGGGTTGACCCAGTTGGCGACTCATCGCCTCAGCAACTGGTCTTGCTACAGTATCTGCAACGCCACCAGGAGGAAAAGGAACGACCATGGTGATGGTTTTTGAAGGCCATTTTTCTTGAGCAAATGAGGGTGACTGAATGAAGTTACTCAACGATAAAATCGTAACAAGGAGAAATAAGCTTTTGGTATTTTTTAATAGATGAAGCTTCATGACTTGAATCCTTTAATAAAAAATGTATAGAATGATTGTAATGCTATCTTCATTCCTCAACTCGAACCTATTAGGTAATTTATGACGAACCGAATACCTCATATTTTGTCGATTGCTGGTTCCGATAGTGGCGGAGGAGCTGGCATCCAAGCAGACTTAAAAACCATGGCAGCTTTTGGTGCTTTTGGGATGACAGCAATCACAGCAGTTACCTCCCAAAACTCATTAGGTGTTCATTGGATTGAACATCTTAGTTGTCAATGTGTGGATACGCAAATACATGCAGTAACAGCCGACTTTGGCGTTGGTGCAGTCAAAATAGGAATGCTAGGTAGTGTGGATATGGTGCAATGTGTTGCGCAGGCAATTACAAAATATCATTTGAGTCATACTGTGTTGGATCCTGTTCTTGTAGCAACCTCAGGCGCTGCACTTGGTGATAAATCGACAGCCTTAGCGATGGTAGAGCATTTATTTCCGATGGTGAGTGTGATAACTCCTAATTTATATGAAGCAAGTATTTTTTTAGGCCGTGAAATCAAAAACGTTTCACAAATGGAACAAGCTGCCGTTGATTTACTGCAGCTTGGACCACAAGCTATCTTATTAAAAGGTGGTCATCTAGAAAATACTGACTCTCTCGAAGATATCTTGGTTTATCAACAAGGAGGGGATCTGCAAATTAGGCATTTCCCCCATCCTAAAATAATGACTAAAAATACCCACGGAACTGGCTGTACTTTGTCGAGTGCCATTGCTTGTGGTTTAGGCGCAGGACTTTCCCTTGAAAAAGCTGTGGATGTTGCTATAGCGTTTGTGCAAGAGGCTTTACGGCATGGGGCGCAACTCACGATGACTTTGGGGTCAGGCCCTATTTGGCATGCTTATAAGCAATATCCTCAATTAGAAACAAAGTAAGACTGCAGATGTGCAATCGCTGATTGGTAGTCCTGTGCTTGAATAACCGCACGAACTACAGCAACAGAGCCAACTTGACAGTCAATGACTTCGCGAATATTACTTGCGTCAACACCACCGATGCCAACTGTCGAATATCCTTTGAGGAGTTTGGCATATTGATACAATCTCCCGATGCCTTGTGGAGCAGTTTCCATGGCTTTTAATGTTGTTGGAAAAATTGCTCCTAAGGCAATATAACTAGGCTGATAAACAATAGTGCGAAGCATTTCTGCGTAACCGTGAGTGCTGATGCCCAGTCGTAGGCCTGACGCTTGAATAGCGGCAAAATCTGCGCTGCTCAGATCTTCTTGACCTAGGTGAACTCCATATGCTTTGCAATTGATTGCGGCTTGCCAATGATCATTGATAAAAAGATGGCAGGGGTAACCTTGAACACTCTTAACTGCAGCTTGTACCTCTTGTTGTATGAGTTCTTTACTGATGGATTTAAAACGTAACTGAATCGTTTTGACACCTGCTTGAGCCAGTTTAGCCACCCACTCTGCGCTTGGCGCCACGACATAAAGGCCTAATCGTTGAGGACAACGGGCAAATATGGATAACGAGACTGGAGAGCTATCAAAATCTTCGAGATCACATGGCCACTTTTCGGGATCGAAGGATGATTTTGAAGACTGCTTTGACCAAGCTCTAGCAACCAATTCTGCATCTTGTTGAATAAATCCAAGTTTAAAGCAAGCAACTTTCACGCTTCGATAGATAGACTCTTCGCTGGTGAATACAATACCTTGATGCGAATCCCTTTGTTCAATTTTTAAAGCGTGATGTAACTGAACAATTTTCTCAGAAAGAATGCGTTCTTTTGAACTCAAAAGAGACATTAAGCTTGATGCCAAAATGGAGTTCCTAAAGATGGCGTGCTTGGTTGAGCAATATGGTTAGCTGGCATCGCTCCTGCATGAAATGCTTGTCGTCCAGCAATGACTGCTAAAGAAAAGGCCTGAGCCATTTGCGTAGGATTTTGCGCTAAGGCAACTGCTGTGTTAAGTAAAACCCCGTCATATCCCCATTCCATGACTTGCGTAGCATGTGATGGAAGACCCAAACCAGCATCCACAATCATAGGTACTTGTATACGCTCTCGCAAAATTTGTAATGCATATGGATTACTTGGACCCTTGCCTGTGCCAATCGGAGCAGCCCATGGCATGATTGCTTCACAACCTACATCCACAAGTCGCTGGCAGACTACTAAATCTTCAGTGCAATATGGAAGAACTTTAAAGCCATCTTTTAATAATGTCTTTGCAGTTTCAACTAAGTTTAAGGTGTCCGGTTGGAGGGTGTAATCATCACCGATTAATTCTAATTTAATCCAGTCCGTATTAAAAACCTCACGGGCCATATGAGCAATTTGAATTACTTCCTCAGGTCGATGGCAACCCGCCGTGTTAGGTAATACTGGAATATTGAGATTTTTGAGTAAGTCCCAAAAGCCACTGGATATTTCAGAAGGATTTGCACCTTGACGACGGAGTGAAGCCGTCACCATAGCAGGTTGAGCAATTTGTATAGCATCTTCTAAAATCTGCGGCGACGGATAACGTGAAGTTCCAAGTAATAGTCGGCTTGAAAAATTTTGTCCATATAGAGTAAAACCAACATCATTCAAATTGGACATCATTAGCCTCCTGTTACGGGTGAGATTATTTCGATATGATCATTGTCCTGCACCATGGTCGTCACATAATGGGCTTTTGCAATAAATTGAGAATTAATCGAAATTGCAAAGGGATTCTTTGGTTGCAACTCACGAAGTAATTCGTCCAAAGGCGAGGACTTAGATAGCTCTTTTCGGACTTGATTAATGAATATGATCATAAGATAAGTCTTGAATTTCAATATCTAATTGGTTAGCTAAAGGATTGCTATTCTCTAAGAGAATATTTAATAGACAATCGATGATGGCTGGCGCAATTAAAAATCCATGACGATACAAGCCATTCACGTGAATGAAACGATGCTCTTTGTGAAGCATTATTTTTGGTAAATTATTTTTAAAGCTAGGCCGACACTGAGCCCCCGATTCTAGAATGCGTGCCTCCGCAAATCCAGAATGAATAGTGTAGGCAGCACTTAATAGCTCTAAAGCAGACCTTACACTCATAGGAGAATCATCTTCAGATTCAATTTCTGTCGCGCCAATCACATAGACGTGATTTCTTTTTGGGGCAATGTAAATGGGGTATTTAGGATGAATTAAGCGAATAGGGCGTGTAAGCTCTACTTCAGGAGCATAGATACGAATGACTTCGCCTCTGACCCCTCTTAGTTCTGGCACATTGGTCTTCGCACCTAATCCTCTACAGTCAATCACATGATCAAAAGTATTTACTGGAAATTGCTCTAGATCAACCGTATTTTGCCAATGATATTGGACACCTAATTGAGTGCCTTTTTTGAGAAGGGCATCCAATAACTCCCGATTATCTAATTGACCTTCCTCGGGTAAAAAAATACCTTCCTCGAATTGATGGCTTAACTGTGGCTCTAATTGCATTAAGTCATGTTTGTTTAGGTTCTGCGAAAGATGCGAATGGGTAAGGTATTCGGTTGTTTTTTTTAGTTGGTTTTTGAAGTGTTGTGCGCTAGAAGTATCTTGATGGTGCCAAACAATCAAGGTGCCTTTTTGTTGAAAGAAGACATCTTCATCAAGCAGATCAAGGATTTTCGGCCAGCGTTTTAAACTGTAATAACCCATCCTCACAATACTATCTTCGGTGCTCACAGATTCAGCAAGAGGCGCAAGCATGGCGGCAGCAACAAAAGCCGCAGACTGCGGACTTTGAGGGCTACCTTTATCATAGACACTAACTTGGCATCCTGTATTTGCTAACTCAAAAGCAAGCATTCTGCCTAATAAGCCAGCGCCAAGAATAGCGATATTTTTGCTAGAGTATGTCACCTGGATGCTTATTGATAGATTTGTGAACCTTTTTTGCGAAATTCAATCGATTTCTCTTGCATACCTTCTTGAGGATTATTGCCTTGATTGGCGGCGTAATCACGGACCTCTTGAGTGATTTTCATGGAGCAAAATTTAGGACCACACATCGAGCAAAAGTGCGCAATTTTTGCCCCATCGGCGGGTAAGGTTGCATCATGGTATTCACGTGCACGTTCAGGGTCTAGGCCAAGATTAAATTGATCTTCCCAGCGAAACTCGAAGCGCGATTTGGAAAGGGCATTGTCCCTTAACTGAGCACCGGGCATACCTTTAGCTAGGTCCGCACCATGAGCGGCGATTTTGTAGGTAATGATTCCCACGCGAACATCTTCTTTATTTGGTAAACCGAGATGCTCTTTAGGTGTAACGTAACATAACATAGCTGTTCCGTACCAACCAATTTGCGCAGCGCCAATACCACTAGTAATGTGATCATAGCCAGGAGCAATATCTGTGATCAGAGGGCCAAGAGTATAAAAAGGAGCTTCTAAACAATGCTTTAGTTCTTCGTGCATGTTCTCCTCAATTCGTTGCATCGGCACATGACCTGGACCTTCAATCATGACTTGTACGTCATGTTGCCAGGCAATTTGAGTTAGTTCGCCTAATGTGCGTAGTTCACCAAATTGAGCTGCGTCATTCGAGTCAGCAATACAGCCAGGACGAAGTCCATCGCCCAGACTAAATGAAACGTCATAGGCTTTCATGATTTCGCAGATTTCATTGAAGTGGGTGTAGAGGAAATTTTCTTTATGATGTGCAAGGCACCATTTGGCCATAATTGATCCACCACGAGAAACAATACCAGTAATACGGTCAGCTGTTAAAGGAACATAACGCAATAAAACACCGGCATGAATTGTGAAGTAATCAACTCCTTGCTCAGATTGTTCAATCAGAGTGTCTTTAAAAATTTTCCAAGTAAGATCTTCCGCCTTTCCATCTACTTTATCTAAAGCTTGATAAATAGGTACCGTACCAATCGGGACTGGTGAATTACGAATAATCCACTCACGCGTTTCATGAATGTTATCGCCAGTGGATAAATCCATGATCGTATCTGCACCCCACCGAATCGACCAAATCATTTTTTCAACTTCTTCATTAATGGATGAAGTGACCGCAGAATTACCTAAGTTACCATTGATTTTGACGCGGAAATTACGACCAATGATCATTGGCTCTAATTCAGGGTGATTGATGTTAGCAGGAATAATGGCGCGTCCAGCAGCAATTTCTTGCCGTACAAACTCTGCTGTAACCTCTTCAGGAAGATTTGCACCATAGGAATGACCAGGATGTTGTTTGAGGATTTGTTGATAACGAGGATCTTTACGCAAACTTGCAAGATTTAAAGATTCACGTAATGCAACATATTCCATTTCTGGAGTAATGATGCCTTTTTTTGCGTAATGCATTTGACTCACATTATGACCTTCCTTCGCAACTCGAGGAGGGGCTATATGAGAAAAGCGTAAGTGTTTAGTTTTAGCATCTTGAGCACGAGCAATTCCATACAAGGAAGTTGGACCTTTGAGTTCAACCGTATCATTTCGATCAATAACCCAAGATTTTCTTGGTACTGGTAGACCTTCTTCTAAATTAATGACTACCTCGGGATCACTATAAGGGCCAGAAGTGTCATAGACTGGTATTGGAGGATTTTCTAATAATTCTCCCGTAGTTGTTTTAGTAGCCGTCTGTTGAATCAGTCTATAAGGAGCCAAAATATCTGGACGAGATCCAGTAAGGTATTGTTTTGTAGATGCTGGATAGGCAAACTTTTGACCGAGGTCATGCTCTAAGCTACCTAAAGTAAGTTCTTGGGGTTTGTTCATAATTGATCTCCATAGCGATGCATTGGGATGAACAGAGACCAGTTTTTGAAACTCCCCACGCCAGCATTATCTGGTTCGAGTGAAGGGTATTTCTCAGCCAATAGACATCTATTAGCACCCCTGTTTCATCCAACCCTTAATTTAACATAAATTAAGGGTTTACTTTACTTTCACCGGCGGTGTTGCGCGATAAGCCCTTTGAAAATCGAGCATCCAGCCAGGATATTCCTGCGGAATAGCACTCACGGTGTCAAGTAGTAAGATTTCTTCTGGGCTAAACACAAGTGAAGAAGCCCCAACATTATCTAAAAGTTGTTTTTTTGTTTTGGCACCAATAATGACTGTAGAAACCTCTTTTTTGGCTAAAACCCATGCTAATGCGACTCTGGCAATCGAAACACCATGTGCCTTTGCGATTGGTTCCATGGCTTCAATACAAGAATAGGCACGATCTTTATTAATTGGTGGAAAATCAAAGTCTCCAGATCTTCTCGCGCCTTGTGGAGCATTTGCGTTACGTTGATACTTCCCTGATAAAAATCCTCCAGCGAGCGGGCTCCAAACCATTAGGCCTAAGCCTTGATCAGTTAGTAATGGAAAAACATCACGCTCCAAATCACGACTAGCGATGGAGTAATAGGCCTGAACACTAATAAATTCACTATAGTTTTTTGCTCTTGAAATGCCGAGAGATTTCATAATTTGCCAGGCTGCCATATTGCAAAGACCAATATAGCGAACCTTACCGCTCCTTACAACATCATTTAAAGCACCTAATGACTCTTCTAAAGGAGTTAAAGGATCAAAACCATGGACTTGATACAAATCAATATAATCTAGCTGCAGTCGTTTGAGGCTGGCATCTACTTCATTAAAAATATGAAATCTAGATTGACCACGACCATTAGGTGTTTCATCCATAATCCCAGTTGACTTCGTTGCAATAATGATTTGATCTCGAGGGATTTGTGTGTCTTTGATGGCTTTACCCAAAAAAGATTCTGATTCACCAAATGAGTAGACATTAGCGGTATCAATAAAATTAATACCTTCTTCATAAGCAGTTTGTACTAATTGATTGACATCTTTTTGTTGAAGGCCCCCCATGACTGACCAAAATCCTTGGTTACCAAAAGTCATAGTTCCTAAACAGAGTTCTGAAACATAAAGACCAGTTGGTCCGAGTAAGCGATATTTCATGGAGTTTTCCTCAATTAAAAAAATTAATATCTATAGCGCGAACCACCATCAACGCTCATGACTTCACCACTAATATAAGCAGCTTGCCCGGAAGCAAGAAAGAGGGCTAGGTTAGCAATTTCTGCTGGTTCGCCCATACGGCCATACGGTAAGTTTTTCATTAAATTTTCATAAGCTTTTCGGTCGGCATCCGATGTTGGGTTTACCAATACCTCAGTTCTAGGAGTACGGATCAATCCGGGATGGATGCCAACTATTCGAATATTGTCATTCGTGCTTTCTGAACCCATTGCTTTTGTGAAAGCAGCAAGAGCTGCATTAGCGGTACTAGTTCCTATCGATTTAAAATTTAAGCGGTCAGCTGCAATACCGATGATATTAATAATGACGCCACCTTGAGGGCGTTTTTGCATAAATGGGTAAATTCTGCGAGTGAGGAAAATAGTCGACATCACTTTACCTTCCCAAGCATCACGGAATTTTTCAGGGTCGATATCTTTTAAAGTCCCCCGACCCATAGCCCCTGCAGAATTAACTAAAATATCTGCATCTTCATAAAACGGCGAGAGGGAATCAATATTTTTGTCGTCAGAAAGATTAACAGCCATCGACTTCACATCGACACCAAATTCCTCAACAAGATCTTGATGGGCTTTTTCTAAAGAAACCGCATCTCTTGCAACAAGACGAATTGCACACCCTTGCGCAGCAAAAGCTCTAGCAATAGCAAAGCCAATTCCCTTAGATCCTCCAGTGACAATAACGATTTTATTTTTTAAATCAGAGTAAATTGCAGACATAAGTAATTTTCTATTCAGGTTTGAGGTTTAAGGATTGGATGACTTTGCCCCAGAATTGATTTTCTTTGGCAATAAATTTAGCAAACTGTTCAGGGCTATCAGTAAATGTTTCTGCACCAATGTCATTTAACTTTTTCAACATGGCAGGGCTATTCATTATTTTGACAATTTCAGTATTTAACTGATTTACAATTGCTGGAGGAGTTTTTGCCGGCAAGAAAAGTGCATACCACTCGTTGGTAACCACATTAGGATAGCCGGATTCAGCAATTGTTGGGACATCTGCTAAAGCAGGAGGGCGTTTTGAGCCTGTTGTAGCGATAGCGCGAATTGCTCCAGATTTTACATGCGGAATCGTGGCAGTTGGGCTATTAATAAATACTTGAAATCTGCCCCCCAGAAAATCCGTCAGTGCAGGACCACCACCTTTATAAGGTACACTCAGAATATCAAGCCCTGCCTCTTTTTTTAGAAATTCCATCGTTAAATGCCCTGAAGATAAGCCACCGGGTTGACCATAGGCGAGAACGCCAGGATTTGCTTTGGCGTATGCGATGAACTCTGGGAAGGTTTTTACTGGAATACTAGGATGAACCGTCATGAGACCTGGCATGATACCAAGCATCGCAAGCGGTATCAGGTCCTTCATGACATCGAAAGGGATATTCTTAGAAACATACGGATTAATCACTAAAGAACTAATTCCTAAGCCAATGGTATAGCCATCTGGATTTGATTTTGCGAGTTCATTATTACCAATAATTTGATTGCCACCAGGTTTGTTTTCTACAATCACGGTTTGACCGAGTGATTTGGAAAGTTCAACTGCTAGATTACGCGCCAAAAAATCTGCTGTTGCGCCAGGAGCAAGAGGCACAATAATACGAATTGGCCTAGATGGGTATGGATCTGCAGCATATGCCACGGATAAAAAAAGACTTTGAACAGCAAAAAATAACGCTACTAATGTTTTCATGATTGACCCTTATGTGTTGGTTAAAACCAAACATACAAAGTATTTACCTATTTAAGATAAGGTGGTCTGTATGTCTCCAAATTTTTTGTAATAATAGGCTTCATTATATTCAAAATTAATAGTTCATGGATATCACGTGGTTTAAGAATAACTACGTGTAAAATTCATGAATAAAAAGGAGATAAATCATGAGTAAACCATTGGGTATAGGTGTTATAGGCTCAGGTAGGATTGGTACTTTACGTGCTAGGTTGTCCTCAAAGCATCCCTCAGTTGGTTTTTTAGCCGTATCTGATCAAGATGAAACAAAAGCAAAGCAATTGGCGGATACGTGCCAAGCTGATTTTTATACCACCAATAATGATGAAGTAATTTCACACCCCCAAGTAAATGCTGTTTTTGTATCTACACCAGAAAACTACCATGTGGCACCTATTATTCGTGCTTTGGAATTAGGTAAACCTGTGCTTGTCGAAAAGCCCTTAGCGATGAACTTAGAAGATGCTGATCATGTACTGCGTGTTTTAAAAGAAACAAATGGTAGTTTGCATATTGGCTACAGTCGACGATTTAAAGAATGCTATCTTAGAGCTAAAGAGCAAATGAACCATCAACGCTTAGGAAAGATTGTTGGTGGGCAAGCTCGGGTGTACAACTCCCGATCACAAGCGTTCTCAATTCTCAAAAGAGATCCGCATGCAACACCAGTTGTCGATGTACTGACCTACTACGTGGACTTAATGTGTTGGTTACTAGAAGATCAATGCCATCCTGTAGAGATTATTGCGCGTGGTCAAGCGGGAGTATTTAAAGAAGCGGGATTTGGTGCCGATGATGTCACTTGGGCCATTGTTACTTTTTCTGATGGGGCAGTAATCAATCTAGGAATTAGTTATGCCTTACCAGCCAAATACCCAACCCTTGGTCAGTCTGATCGACTTGAATTACTTGGACTGGAAGGAACTATGATTATTGATGATGATCATATGGATCATTTGCTTTATTCCGATAAGGGTATTCCACATGCCTACGTACCTGATCATGCCGTTAATATGGCTTTTTTAGGAAGTAATACAGCAGGTGATTGGGCGTGCGGAGATTTTTGGGGACCGTTGGGAAATGAAACACGTTCTTGGCTTGATCAACTAGTGACTGGTCAAGCAACCATGCACTGTAATCCAATGCAAGCCAGAAAAAATTTGGAAACCACTTTAGCAATCGAAAAGGCTGTTGCAACTGGAATGCCAGTTAGACTACCTCTTTAAAGTTGATAGTATTTAGTGCTTTTAGCACTGCTTTTTTCTGGATTATTTTTAGGATATTTGCCAGCATTTATTTAGTCAATGTAGTAAGGCACACCTAAAAAGATTATAAGAATAAGGGGCAAATGGATGGATTTGGGAATACACGGTAAAAAAGCAATTATTTGCGCTTCATCTAAAGGGCTTGGAAAAGCATGTGCCTTATCTCTTACCAAAGAAGGTGTTCTTGTAACGATCAATGGCCGTAATCAAGCCAACATTGATCTTGCCATAGAAGAAATCTTTCAGGCGACAGGCGTTCGAATTCATGGAGTTGCTGGTGATATTCGAACAGAAGAGGGAAGACTTGCCCTTCTTGCAGGATGTCCTGATGCGGATATTCTGGTGACGAATAATGAAGGACCTAAACCAGGAAATTTTGAGGATTGGGGGAGGGAGCAGTATTTAGAAGCGTTTGATGCCAATATGCTTGGACCTGTCCTGATGATTCGCGGTGTTTTGCCTGGAATGCGTACAAGAAAATTTGGTCGGATTGTTAACATTACTTCTGCTATGGTGAAGTCACCACTCCCTCATCAAGGTTTATCAACGGCAGCAAGAACCGCTTTAACAGCTGTCTGTAAAGCCATATCTAGAGATGTGGCGCAAGATAATGTGACCATTAATAATTTACTACCTGAACGAATCGATACTGGTCGTCAAATCCAAATGACAGAACGACAAGCCAAGATTGACAACATTTCATTTGCCGATGCAAGAAAAAAAATTGAACTAACTATCGCCGCAAAACGCTTTGGTAAAACTGAAGAGTTTGGCGATATGTGCGCTTATTTGTGTAGTAAACAAGCCTCATTTATTTCTGGGCAAAATATTCAGATTGATGGTGGGTCTTATAGAGGTATTGTTTAATTTAACTTGTAGAAATAACTATGAATCATATTCGCCGATTAGTACTAAAAACCTCTCTTCTTACTACTAGTTCTGGAATGTTCAATCTTTCATTTGCACAGACAAACTGGCAGCAAAGACCGATTCGTTTTGTTGTGCCTTTTGTTCCTGGAGGTACTTCCGATATCGTTGCGCGCTTGACGGCGCAAGAGCTATCAAAATTATTGCCCTATCCAGTGATGATTGAAAATAAAGCAGGTGGGGGTGGAGTGCCAGCGATGTTGGAAGTAGCTAAATCAGCCCCTGATGGACATACCATTATTTTGGGACATGTTGGCTCGATGGCTGTTAATCCCTATATTTTTTCTAATACTGGATATGATGTAAATCGGGATTTTGTTCCAGTTACATTAATTGCAAAAGTACCAAGTCTTTTTGTGGTTCATCCAGATTTACCTGTGAATAATCTGAAAGAGTTAGTTACTTATACAAAGAAGTATCCTGGTAAATTAAATTACGGATCCGCCGGTAATGCCAGTGCTGGTCATTTGGCAATGGAATATCTCAAATTAGTAACGTCGATAGAGTTGCTCCATATTCCTTATAAGGGAACTGGGCCTGCCTTGACAGATTTACTGGCAGGCAGAATACAAGTCTTTTCTGCAGGAACTCCTGCCTTGTTGCAATACATTCGAAGTGGAAAATTAAGAGCAATTGCAACAGGTACACCCCAAAGAATACCTTCCTTACCCAATTTGCCGACAGTTGCGGAACAAGGTTATAAAGGATTTGAATCCGTCCAGTGGTACGGTATTATGGCTCCAGCTCAGACAACTGAAGCCGTTATTAAAAAACTTCAAGAAGAAACTTATAAGGCTTTAAGATCACCCGCAGTCTTAGAGAGATTCGCTAGTGAAGATGCAGTAATTGGTGGTGGGCCCCCTTCGGAGTTTGCAGCGCTCATAACCCAACAACAAGGTGTTTGGAAAGATGTGGTTACTAAAGCCAACATTAAAGTCGATTAAAAGTGGTTAGAGCAAAACCTTATGAGGATTAAGGAGGTTTTGAGGATCTAAAGCATGCTTAATTTGCTTCATCATTTTGTAAGCAGTTGGTCCCCTGTGATGTTCAAGATCATTTCTTTTTAATTGGCCGATACCATGTTCAGCGGAGATAGATCCTTGATACTTTTCAATTTGCTCATAAACGATACGATGGATTTCAGCCTCATTTGTTTTTAGAAAAATTTTATCTGAGCCGATTGGAGGGCACATATTAAAATGGAGATTACCATCGCCAAAGTGACCAAAATTAATGATTCGAATGCCCGGGTAAGATCTGGACAGTAAATTGCAAGTATGTGAAATAAAATCGCCAATATTTGATATCTCAAAAGAGATATCAAATTTAATATTTGCCACTTCTTTTGCTTGAGCTAGGGTGATGTGTTCTCTGACACCCCAAAATTGTTTGACTTGAGTCAGAGATGTCGAAACCAGTACATCCTCAATTTGCTCACTTTCAAGAGCTTTACCTAGGACATCTTCTAATATTTGAGATGATCGTAATTCTGTTGAGAACTCCGCTAATTCAATCAGTAAAGTATGGCTAGAGTGTTTAAAGATGGGATTGGCGAATTGCGGAAAATGTTGAACAGTCAAGTCTAGTGATGCTCTTGACATCATCTCAAAAGCGCATAGTTCATTGGCTGCTTTTCTTTGTAGCTCTTGCAATAAATTAACCATGATGGAGTAATCATTAACTGCAATGAGGGCGGCACAACGGTTGATAGGTGCTGGATAAAGTTTAATGACAGCCGCGGTAATAATTCCTAAGGTGCCCTCGGAACCAATCAATAGATTACGTAAGTCATAGCCAGTATTATCTTTTCGAAGACCACGAAGACTATGGAGTATGTCTCCTGAAGCAGTCACTGCCTCAATACCTAAACATAAGTCTCGCATATTGCCATAACGAAGTACATTGATACCACCAGCATTGGTGGCTAAATTACCACCAATCGTGCAACTACCTTCAGCGGCCAAACTTAACGGAAATAAAAAGCCTGATTCTGATGCTTTTTCTTGGATATCTTGAAGGATGCAACCTGCTTCGACAGTCATCGTTTGATTTTCTCGATCAACCGATCTGATTTGGTTTAGACGTTTAAGTGAGAGAACAATTTGCTGACCAATAGGTTCAGGGGTTGAACTACCAGTCAAATTTGTATTACCGCCTTGAGGGATAATTGCGATGGAATGTTCGATACACAACTGAACGACCATTTGCACTTCGGCAGATGTTTTTGGAAAAACAACTGCAAGAGCAATACCTTGAAAAATTCCACGCCAGTCGGTGATGTAAGGCTTCATTTCGTGTATGTCTGTCATGACACCCGAAGCACCTAAAATATTAATTAACCGTTGGATAAAATCCACCATAAATTACTTTCTTTATTAAGATATCAATATTGACACAAATTTATCACTTATCTCACATTACAAGGCTTGATTCTATGAAAATCCTTCATCTTTATTTAATTACTATTAAAGTGTCTATTGGATCTTTTTTGTTTGTTTTAATGCTGCCGACCTTAGCAATCAGTATGCCAAAGTCCAGCATCTCCGTTGTACAGATTGGTAATTTGTTATGGGATCAATCTGAGATGACGATCAAGGATGTTCAGATTTTTGCAACTGCAACTGGGTTTATGAGTCAAGCTGAAACAAATGGTGGGGGACTTTCTTATGAAGCTGGGTTTGTTAAAAAAATAGGTTGGAACTGGAAAACACCTTATGGCGTCTTTGCAAATGAACAAGAGCCTGCGGTTCACTTAAATCAAAATGAAGCAGAAAAAATTTGTCGTTTCTTTGGGAAAAGATTACCTACAGATGATGAGTGGCTATCTGCGGCATTTTTAGAACAAAGACTTAATCCTCCAACGGGTTATATAAAAGGTCAACGCTATCCTTACCCTGGGGGAAGTAATCCCTTGAATGCACATTGCTTGAGTGGATGTGGCAACTATATTGGACTTGCACCTTCTGGTTCATTAAATAGAGGAACTGGGCATGTATTAACTAAAACTACCAAACCGGGAGTGAATGGCTTATTTGATATGGGGGGGAATGTTTGGGAGTGGACATCTACGCAACGGAATGGCGGTTATATCACTCGAGGAGCATCTTGGTGGTATGGGTCAGAACGACAACAAGAAGCGGATGTTGAGTCGAAGTCACCGGATATTGCTGTGGTATATATCGGCTTTCGTTGTGTGGCAGATAAAAATCCATAAAATGACGTTATAAGATTATAAGAAATTAATCTAAAGAAGTGCTGACTTACAACGTTTTTATATAAGAATGCAGATTATGATAACTAACCATTAATAAGTATTAGGGTTTAAAAATGAATTTTAAAAAATATATGTCTTTTCGAGCTATCGCCATTACTTTTTTTAGTTGCCTTTGTTTCAATGTTTCGGTGACGGCGCAAACCAGATCTGCTCAAGATCTTTACCAAAGAAGTCTTGCTGCAACTTGTGCAAATTGTCATGGAACGGATGGCAAAGGTCAAGAAAACGCTAGTATGCCTAAGATCGATCAATTAACGAGTGAGCAGTTATTGACACAGTTAAAAGCTTTTAAAAGCGGGGCTAGAACAGGTACCATCATGCCGCAGTTAGCAAAAGGCTATACCGATGAGCAAATGCAAACGATTGCCGATTATCTCGGTAAAAAACAATAAGAAGGAATCGCTATGGATCGCCGATATTTTTTAGGAACATTAGGAGCTCTTGCAGCTTACCCATCAATTGGTAATGCTACGAATTTAAACAAAGCAGAAATTGTTGTAGTAGGAGGAGGGTATGGAGGTGCTACTGCAGCAAAATACTTACGACTATTTTCTAACAACACAGCCAAAGTAACACTCATTGAACCCAATGCGCAGTTTATTTCTTGTCCATTATCAAATTTGGTCGTTGGTGGATCAAGGTCAATTGGTGATCTCACATCTTCATATGCTAATTTGAAGACTCGTCATGGGGTTAAAGTCATTAAAGATTATGTTGCGTCCATAGATCGTGACAAAAAGACACTCAAACTATCGTCCGGAACTACGGTTAAATTCGATAAACTGATCTTATCACCTGGTGTCAGTATGATGACTGACAAGATTGAAGGTCTTGCCAGTGCTAATCAAATGGGTGCAACTATTCAAGCTTGGAAAGCGGGAACAGATACTGTTGCTCTTCATCAACAATTAGCGGCGATGACTGATGGTGGCGTGTTTGCAATTAGTATTCCACTGGCGCCATATCGATGCCCTCCTGGCCCTTATGAACGAGCATGTCAGGTTGCTAGTTATTTTAAAAAATATAAACCTAAATCAAAAATCCTTGTCCTAGATGCAAATCAAGATATCGTTTCTAAAGCTGCTTTATTCAAAAAAGCTTGGGCGGAAGAGTACCCTGGCATGATCGAATATCGTCCGCAATTTAACGTAACTGAAGTGGATGGTAAAACTAAGACCATTAAGTTTGAAGTGCAAGAAGATATCAAAGCAGATGTTCTGAACATCTTGCCCCCAATGCGTGCAGGAGATATTGCTGTCAATGCTGGAATTGCTAATGCGAATGGCCGTTGGGCTGAAGTGAACTTTTTGAACTTCGAATCCACTTCTGCGAAAGATATTCATGTTCTAGGAGACTCCATTCAAATTGCGCCACTTATGCCTAAATCAGGACATATGGCGAACTCCCATGCTAAAGTCGCCGCTGCCGCAATTGTTGCTGAATTGAATGGTTGGGATATTAATCCAGCTCCAGTTTTAACCAATACTTGTTATAGCTTTATTGATTCTCAACAAGTCGTGCATGTGGCAAGCGTGCATCAATATAATGCTGCTGAAAAAACCTTTAAAACGGTTGCAGGCTCTGGGGGTTTATCTAAAGAACCTAGTATATTAGAGGGTGTTTATGCTTGGGGTTGGGCTAAAAATATTTGGGCAGATACTTTAGGTTAATAGCTTCGTATTCATAAGGGCAGCCAAGGCTGCCCACTCATGAGATATAAAACTTATTTTTCTCCCAAACGAGGCTAGCCAAACAACTTTTAATCTCTTTGCCCGAGGATCTGGACCAGACACATGGTTTACAATTTATACCGAGCACTTACTTTAAACTTTATCGATCACATCCCAATTACGGCTATTGATCATCATCGTTAGCCATGATGCAATGATAAAAATTATCATCTACCAAGTCTTACCATACACCAATTGACGTTACGTTCACCCTCAAAACAAAGCCTATCGTTATATAAAGTGGCATCAACGCTATAAAAGTTACCATCACGATACACTTGACGACCGCGGTATGAGCCTATCCCCAAAGGGGTTAAGAAAATAATGCGATCACCTGGCCTAAAGTTCGGACTATTGCTATAAGTAGCTGTACCAACACCATTATTTAAACGATAACCATATTTCCATTCGGGGCTATACCATTCACCGTCAAGTTCTCTGATTGAGCCAGGGTAACTAACTGGCGTAAGATATTTCGAGGCTAAAGATTGTGATTGAGTCGTAGATAACTTACTTATGAAATTGGGTTGCTCACCTGCCTTAGCAAAGTGATGAATCAATAATAAAACCACAAGCAGTAATTTAAAGCAATGCTTATTCATAGCAATCGACCTCAACTTTAGAATTTATTTATAAAAATATTTAATCTAAATTTTATAACAAATAATATTTCGGAATTTTATACTAGACAAAAAAAAGTAAGAATTTGATAGCCTTGTTCTGAAACTTTTTAGCACCTGTAGAAAATTACTAATCGTTCCAGTGTCTAATTGCTTTAGTTTTTTACGTTTATACTCGTTCACTATCAATACAAATTAGCATATCCTTTTCACATTTGCGGTTATATATTAGTATTTTGATGATGAAACCAATTTAATAAGGAATTTTTCTTGAGTAAATTGAAAGAATATATTTGCATTTTTAAACTTATTCCCTTTGTTTTTTTAGCATTCCAAACCCTTGCTTCTGAGTCTATGAAAGATTATGCGCGCCCATTCAATGCTGAGGAATACAAAAAGAAAGAAATATACACCAAGGTCCAAATTAATGCTGTAGGAAATGGTGTAGATCGTTCTTATGTGATTTTTCCTGAGCAGTCCAATATTAAGGACTTACCTCTTGTCATTTTCATGCATGGTTGGCTTGGTACAAATCCTAAGAATTTTGGTGCAATCATAGATCATTTAGCGAGACGAGGTGGTGTAGTAATTTATCCCGTTTATCAAAGAAACGAGAAAGATGCACCACAAAAAATCAAAGCCATTGCTCAAAACAGTATCCTTGCTGCCTTGGCTTGGATAGATCAAAACCATCCGGGCATGGTAAGAAAAGAGTACGCTTTATATTATGGCTTTTCAATAGGGGCAACCACTGCAGTTAATTTAGTTGCTCAGATCAAAGAAAATGAATTACCCCCGGCTTATGCTCTTTTGCTTACATCACCTGGAGATGCTAAACATGTTCATCGTGGTGAGTTATCGAAATCAATTTTGGAGCAAGGCTTAAATACACTACCTGTATCACTCCCAATTATTTTGATGAGTGGATCAGAGGATACACAAATCGGTGTGCCAACAGCTTATGCCTACTGGAATCAAATGTGTTATCAAAAGCGCCTTAAAAACCTAATCATTTATCCTCCAGGTAAAAGCTCTAATCAGAATATTTATTCTGGACATGGCATGCCTGGCGCTCCAGATCCAAGGTATGATTTTCCGGATATTGACGCCACTTTTCATCCGGTCGTTTTAGGCGCACAAGAAAAATTTCCTGAGTCAGTTTCTCTAAATAATTTAGATTACTATGGGACATGGAAAGTCATTACATCCACATTTGATAGCTTAAAGCTTAATACACCACTACCTCAATGGCTTTTTCAGTCTTCTAGCGAGCTCAAAAATTTAGGTCATTTTGAAAGTGGTGAACCTTTTCCACCGGCTTACTTGGAAGAGTCTTGTCCGGCAAAGATTCCATCACGTTTTAAGTAGGCAATGACTCCTAAAGCAAGCTTTCTTCCTCCAACGTCAGAGAGATGTATCCCGTCTTCAGTTCTTAGCTGCTCCTGACCCGATTTAGAGTCTCGAGAAAATTCTACGTAAGTGTTCAGATTTTCAGGTGAAAGTATGGCGTTGGCTGAAATTAAAGTAATCCTGGGTTGATGTTCAAGGCGATTTGCAACAAGCTTATTAAGCGCTTGAATTTTCGCATCGAAAACAGGACTACGCATTTTGGGCAGAGTCACCCAATAAACTTGGGCATTTTTGGCTTGCAGCATCATTAAAAAACTTTCTAGACGTTTAGAGTATTCTTCAGACCATTCAGGTTGCCCAAATTGATATATCTTATTACCAATCTGAAATCCTTGAGCATCATTAGAGCCAATAGTACAAATGATAATTTGGGGGGATTGCCCAGCAAGTAATTTTGGGTACTCAGACATCCAATTGAAGTAATCTGGACGAGATAATCCAGTACCAGATCGATAAGCTTGAATGATCTTAGTCACCCCTAATTTCTTAAGCTCCCTATTCAGATTGGGGGCAAGGCTGACCGCCATCAATGAATCCCCAACTAATGCAATAGTTTTAATTTGAGATTCCTCAACGATGCTTTTGGAAATAATGATGGGGAGGGGGCTTTGTTGTTGCTCTTGAGTTTGATTATCTTGTATTGGATTAGAAAAGAGATTAACTTCTTTTTCAAGATTGCTTAACAGAAACTGTTTTAAATCATCAATCATCGCTTTCGGTTTATTAAGATTTAGCATAGAAGCTGTCTCAGACCAAGTTTGACTCATTGTAATCGCCGTGTTTCTGATGACAGTATATTGCTCAACTGGGATTTTCTTAGCCCAATTATTGATTCCAATCGAATTAAACATTAGTCCTATAAAGATAAAACCAATCAACATCAGATGAAGTTGATGAAGGTTTGCAGTACCTTTAACGGTATTTGAATAGATAATAGGCATGACTAAAATTGGAAATAGATAAATGGTGCAATCCCACTAGGAGCGAGATATTCTATGAGGGAGATTATAAGTGCAAAGATTGCACCTTGAAAAACCCAGGCTTGTTTGCCTAACCATCTCTCAACTTTAGAACGTGATGTAAGTGTTTGAAACTGAGTCCCGATTCCACAAACGATTGCAAGCAGGGTTAAGTAATTTACATTTGAAAAGATTTTCCCCTGTAGCACATCAAGACATGATTGATGAAATATCAGGAGTGCAACATCGAAATTCGGTGCTCGAAACCAAATCCAACCAATACAAACTAAATTGAAAGTAAGGATAGTGCAGATAATTTTCCAAATAGTTGATTGATGCCTTTGGATTACATATTGATCAGCGATTTTCACCCAGATATGGTTGATGACCAATAAAAGCCCATGAAACGCTCCCCAAAATATGAACTGCCAACCAGCGCCATGCCAAAGCCCTCCGATCAACATAGTAATCATAAGAAATAATAGTTTAAATATAAATCCCTTTCGCGCCCCTCCCATTGGAATATAGAGATAGTCTCTTAACCAAAACGAAAGAGTTATATGCCAACGTCTCCAAAAATCCTGAATAGATGCTGCTGTATAGGGGTTTCGGAAATTCAAAGGAAATCGGTAACCCAGTAGAAAAGCACATCCTATAGCTATATCTGTATAGCCAGAGAAATCGCAATAAATTTGTACTGCATATGCATAAACGGCAATGAAATGATTTGCGTTTTCCATTCCCCCATTAAAAACAGGATCTACAATCTCGGTTCCTAAGTAATTTGCTAAGATAACCTTCTTAAATAATCCAATGCATATCAATATCATGCCACGCGTAACTTTTAAATGATGTGGATCTCTTGGAATGGTTAATTGTGTGATGAATGTGCTTGCCCGAAGTATTGGACCAGCGATTAACTGAGGAAAGAAGCAAATATATAAAAGTACCTGAACAAAAGATGGAGTAAAGTTTAGTTTTCCACGTTTAATATCAAATAAAAGCGATATTGCATGAAAAGTGATAAAGCTGATTCCAAGAGGCAAGACTGGATTTATAAAGTCAATTTTTTCTCCAAAAGCATATTCAATCCAAAGTACAGGAAATATTGATAGGATGAATCCTGAATATTTGAAATAAACTAGGATTAATACAAATACACTAATTCCTGAACCAAACCAAATATTTTTATTGTTTTTAGAAATTAGTATGGCGAAAAGAAAAGCTAGTGATGAAATCCCAAATAGTAATGGAATGTAGACCCAGTTCCAGCAACCATAAAAAAAGTAGCTTGCGATTAATAACAAAATAAGATGACTCTTGGAATGCTGATAAATCTTCCAAGTAAATAGTAAAACAACAACAAAGAACACAAGAAATTCGAAGGTCGGAAATAGCATTAAGTTTAGATATTCAAAAGATTAAGTGAGGTCACTTCAATAGTCTTTTTTATTAGCGTTTGTAAATTAAATTGCAATAACTGAAGATGATATTATTAATACGATACTAAAAAGTATAATTATAAGACTTAGTCTAAAGAGAGTATTTATTGGTGGGCTGCACAAATATTTTTATTAAAAAAATTATAGAAAAATTCATATGAAAACAATCATTAAATCTATCCTATTTGCCGTATTCTTCACATCATTTCTTGCTAATGCTCAATCTTTCGGTGAAGAATTAACCGTCTTATAGAGCCAAAATTTTGAATGGTTTAAGACAAATACACCTAATCTATTAAAGAAAACGCCTTACAACATACAAGCTGTTACGGCTGAACAATTGTCTGATTCAAGCATGCCTTCTCAACAAGAAATTGTCGAAATAACAAAAACAATCGTGCAAAGAAATTGGTATCAAAGCCAATACTCAATAATTACGAAAAAGTACATTAAACCTTTGAAAGCTGCTCAGGAATTAATAGATGTAAATGAAGTGCTTTTAAATAGTTATAACCAAGCAACAACCAAATTAGTTTCTGGAGAAATAACTTATGGAGAATATAACAAAGTCAAACAAAAAATTATTGAAAAAAATGTAACAGATGTTAAAAAAATCGCTAATAAATATGGCTTATCTAAATAATTATATGAATTTTAATTTAATGAAATGAGGTCATGAACTGATGTCAGTTAAGTGCCACGACTTAAGAAATTAGATCTTCCGCAAGCGTTTCTTAAGGTAACGCTTATGTACTTACCAACCAAAACCCAATCGCATACGGCTAAAGTAGCCTTACAAACTATTAATTTATATTGAACTTTTCAAGAGGCACAACTTCTTAACCTCTCGGCATGGTTTCTAATATTTTCCCACTGCCTAGGATTTTTTCATTACCCTGACAAGCTTGAATTGCAGCCCATATTGCTGCTTGGTTGGTTGAAACAATGGTACAGTCGTATTTTTTCTCCCAAGCATCGATATGTTCCATAATTTGATATGCTCCCCCAGCGAGGATAATTGCATCTGGCTTGGTTGCTGCAAGTTTTTCAATCGCTTTTTCCGCGGGTTCGGGCCCGAGTTCAATAATTTTCTTTACATCGGTTAAATTAAAAAAATCAACTGACGAGATCTCTACGTCATGAATTTTTTTAAAATAGGCTTTAGCGTTAGTCGCTAAACTACTGTTATAGGGAGAAAGCATGGCAACTTTTTTAGCGCCAATAGACCTCAAGGCTCTTCCAATAGAGTGTGCTGTGGTTACTGCTGGAGCTCCTGATATTTGCGTAATTCTTTTAACGATATCAGCATCATAGTTTTCAGGACCATAAAGACTAGCTGCAGTTTGTAAGAGGATGACGACTTCAGGTTTGATCGTACCAATTAATTCGGCTTGATAATTGATATCTGAATCATGTTCTTGCCAGCCAATTTCATCGACAGAACTCACTTTTACACGTGAGATAAAGAGCTGATAATTTTTAGGTAATACACGGTTTAATTCAATTTCTACAGCAATATTTGTGGCAGGTAATAACATGCCGATGCGATGAATCATATCAAGTCCTAATGAGATTAATTAACTTTTATATTTGCGGCTTTAACAACTTTTTGCCAAGTATTTAATTCTTTATTGATTAAATTTTTTAATTCCTCTGGGGAACTACCAATAGGTCTAGCGCCTGCCTTTGTTAGGCTTGCACGATTTTCTGGTTTAGTAAGAGCTTTTACGAAGGCTTCATTCAGTCTTTTAATCACAATATCAGGTGTGCCAGCAGGCACCACAATGCCAATCCAATCTGACATGTCGAAGTCTTTTACTCCAGACTGATCAACGGTAGGGACTTCAGGCAAGCTCTCATCACGATCTAAGGTTGTTACTGCTAAAGGGATTAAGCGATTCGAACGAATTTGTTGAATCGCAGATGGAACGGCGGCAAATTGGAGTTGGGTAATATTACCCAAAATTGCTGCCGTGGCTTCACCACCGCTTTTATAGGGGATATGGGTTAATTTTGTTCCAGTAGAGTATTCAAATAAAGCACCTGCTAAATGCGGTGCGCTTGCGTTGCCGGCAGATCCATAGTTGATTACTTCAGGATTCTTTTTCGCATACTCAATTAACTCCTTGATACTTCGGACAGGAAATTGGGGATTCACAATTACCACTAAGGGAACTTTACCAACTAAACATACAGGAGATAAATCTTTTTGTGTGTCAAACGGCATTTTGCTAATAACAAATGGGTTTGCTCCAAATGACGTATTAGCTACACCCAACGTGTAACCATCGGGTTTTGATTTCGCAACAATGTCCATACCAATGGTAGCTCCACCACCTGGACGATTTTCAACAATGACACTTTGACCTAATTCCTCTGAAAGGGAAGGAGCCAATAAGCGCATGACAACATCATTTGATCCACCGGGAGCGAAGGGCACGATAATTTTTATGGGTTTATTCGGAAAGTCATTGGCATGCGCGCACCAAGAACTAATGGTGCACATGACAGAAAGGTAAAGCACAAGACTACGGATCAAATCAGTCATTAATGTCTCCTTATTATTGATATAGATTAACATATTAAAAAGTAGGTAATTCTTTTTTTTAACTTAATTTTTTATCAATTTAAGTTATGCTTAATATATATTAAATAATAAGGAGATACGATGCCAAAAATGAATGGTGGAGAAGTCATTGCTGAA